>Ga0315547_1001222_pt1 | contig 21018 bp, 12 predicted proteins | sample SalMarSW160240MG_2_FD_202542 | JGI IMG/M metagenome (GOLD analysis project Ga0315547, IMG submission 202542) | Salt marsh sediment microbial communities from the Plum Island Ecosystem LTER, Massachusetts, United States - Salt Marsh Sediment SW1601-240 ...
TTTGGCCGTAGAGCTGGGTTATAATCTCCCTGGCCAGACGTTTTTTGAGCGTCATCGGGTTAAAGGCTTTATTCTCAAGCTCTTTCTTGAATTCGGCTAGTTCTTTATCCGGGACGTCGGTCAGCAGCTCAAGGTAGTTCAGGATAAGGCTATCGGGGATGGACATTGCCTTGCCGTATATCTCCTCGGGCGGCTCAGCGACGCCGATATAATTACCCAGGCTTTTGCTCATCTTCTGGCTGCCGTCGATGCCAACGAGGAGGGGGACCATAAAGCATTGCTGGGGGCGCTGCCCCACCATGGATTGAAGCTCCCTCCCCACCAGGAAGTTGAACTTCTGGTCGGTGCCGCCGAATTCAACATCAGCCTTAATCGCCACCGAATCGTAGGCTTGAAGTAGTGGGTAAAGCAGCTCGGTGAGGGCAATGGGGCGTTCCTCCTTATATCTCTTGCTGAAGTCGTCCCTGGCTAGAAATTGGGCGACGGTAAACTTGCTGGTGAGCTGGATAATATCGGTGAGGGTGAATTTGCCGAACCACTCGCTCTGCCACCTGATTTCGGTCTTTTTCTTTTCAACTATGGTGAAGAACTGCTGCATATAGGTCTCGGCGTTAGCCTTGACCTCCTCTATAGAGAGCATGGGTCGGGTGGTGGACATGCCGCTGGGATCGCCAATCTGTGCCGTCCAGTCAGCAACGATGAGAACGATCTGATGCCCTAATTCCTGGAACTGGCGTAGTTTCCTCAGGGCTACCATATGACCGAGGTGGATATCGGGGAAGGAGGGGTCAAAACCCTCCTTAAGCCGCAGCTTTCTGCCCGAGCGCAGTAGCTCCCGCATCTCCTCCTCAACGATGATTTCCGCCACCCCCCGCTTCAGCAGATAATTGATGTCATCAGTAGGCATAGCTATTTTCCACCTCGGCTTTTTAGTAGGGCTCTTCCCTGTTTTACATCCTGTGCTATCTGCTTTCTCAGTTCTTCCGCATTTTCGAATTTCTTCTCGCCGCGGAGCCGCTCGAGTAAGTCAATCTCCAGCTCCCGTTCGTATAGCTCGCCGCCGTAGTCAAGGATATAGACCTCTACCAGGCGCTCGCCGTTATTAAAGGTGGGGCGCTTGCCGATGTTGGTCACCGAGGGGTAGCTCCGGTTATTAATGCGAGCCTGGCTGACATAGACGCCATCGGGGGGGAGGGCCTGTTCCGCTTCTATCTCCAGGTTGGCGGTGGGGAAGCCCAGCTTTAAACCCCGCCCAGCCCCGGTGACGACACGCCCCTGAAGGCGGAAGGGGCGCCCCACCAGCTGCTGCACCTGTTCCATATCTCCCTGGGCTAGAGCCTTCCTGATAGCGGTGCTGCTGACCACCTCGCCGTCTATTATTAGCGGGGGCACTACGGTTACCCCCAAGCCCATTTCCTGCCCCAGCCGGCGCAGGGTCTCGGTATTCCCCTCCCTATTTCTGCCTAGGGCAAAGTCAGGCCCGATTACCACCCCCCGCATTCTGAGGTATTTCTGCAGCAAGCCGAGGAATTGCTGGGCGCTGAGCCGGGCTAACTCCGGGGTAAAGGATAGGGGGATAACGGCGTCAACGCCTTCGTTCTTGAGCAGGTTTACTCTCTGGGCAATGTTGGTCAGGAAGGGGAGCCTGGCGTGGGGGGATAACACCTGATGGGGGTGCTGGCGAAAGGTTACCACGCCACTGAGCAGTCCCTGCTTGAGGGCAAGCTCCTTTAGCCGGGAAATCAGGTATTTATGACCGAGGTGAACGCCGTCAAAGACGCCAATGGTCAGGAGCATATCTTTATCTGGTGATAACCCCGCCAGCTCTTCCTCCATAGCCATTTATCCTAGCATAACCCTATCTGAGCGTCAATCAATTCTTTAGCTCTCTTGCTTCTGGTGGCTATACCCCCACCCCGTTTTTGGCTTACGTCTTTCTTCCCACCCTCCCGCCCTCTGAGGCTTTGCGGATTATCTTGTAATTTTCTCCCCCTCCCCTAGGGGTGGGGCAAGGAGATTGTCAAGAGGCGAAGCCTTCGAGGGAGTGGTGGGTGGGAAAGAATGCCCTGAGGGAGTGGTGGGTGGGAAAAGATATAGAAGGGTTAGGGTGGGAAGTAAGACCTGAACATCCCTCTTTTTTATGCTATACTATTTTTGAGCCAGCGTAGCTCAGGGGTAGAGCAGCGGTTTCGTAAACCGCCGGTCGTCGGTTCGACTCCGACCGCTGGCTCCAGTTTTTAAAGCTAAAACGTCACTTTCCAAGGCATCCTCCAGTAGACATAATCAGAAATAGCTAACGGATAGCTAACCGACCTTTTCCTTGGTCATGGTTTTATTTCTTCCGGTAAAAGCCTCATCAAACCGGGCTGCGGCTGCTTCTTGGAGTCCCGGGACGACATGGCTGTATGTATCGAGTGTAGTCTGAATGCTAGCGTGTCCAAGCCGCTCCTGGACTACTTTGGGGTGAATACCCTGCTTTAGCATGAGAGAGGCATGGGTATGCCTGGCATCATGTAATCTTGTGCCTTCCATGCCAATGCGTTTGGCCAGCTTGCTCCACACATGGCTTACAGTATCCGGGAGCAGGGCGGCTCCGTCTGGCTGTGAGAACACCAGGTCGCTCTCCTGCGGTAATGTGCCGAGTAACAGGTGCATGTCTCCCTGCTTTTTCTTGTGTTCCCTAAGTACCAGGGCTGCTGATGGCGGAAGGGCGATGGTTCGACGTCCTTTAGCTGTTTTGGGTGTCCTGAATACCAGGCTCCTATCCTGTAAATGGTGCAGGCTACGATTTACTGATATTTGGCCCAGCGGCAAATCCACATCACTCCACCGTAACGCCAAGAGCTCGGATCTTCTCATGCCTGTGAACAGAGCCAGATAGAAAAGGGTGTAATATGGAGTGAGTCTCGCAGCTTCAAGGAAAGTCTGTATGTCATCTTCACTCATGATCCGTATTTCAGATCGCTGAAACCGTGGTGGATCAATCGCGTCTGCAGGATTGTTGCCGATGACACCCCACTTAACAGCAATCTGCAAAGCTCGATGTAGTGCCATGTGATGATGCCTCACGGTAAGTGGGTCTAATCCTCCCTTGCCGTCACATCGGCCTTCCGATAGGCAGTCTGAGTAGTATTCCTGTATGTGCTCAGGCTTAAGCTGGATCAATAATATTTTACCCAGTTTTGGAATGAGGTGGCGCCGCACTATCGACTCGTAACCCTCAGCAGTTCGGGGCCCGAGATCGGGCCAGGTGTAGTCCTTCAGCCATCGCTCGAGGAACTCCCCTAAGGTCGTCTTACCCGGCTTCATGAATGTGCCGGTATCCATCTGGTGTAGTAGGCCGGCAAGTCTCTTCTCGGCATCGCGCTTGGTCCCCTTGATACTGACCCATTGTTGTTTCCGTTTACCCGTGGAAGGATCGGTACCTAGATTCAGCACGATTGTGTAACTGTTCTTATATCGCTTAACGATGTGCCCTCTCATAAGCTTATCCTCCTTTGATCTACCAATACTATTACTGTCCTATCTAAATTGGACATATATTGCATCGGCTGTTAAGAACTAGTGGACGCAGAACAAGTGGATTTAGTGTTGTCTCCAGTTCATTGGCCGCATTCTGCATCCTGTTGACCTCGCGTTTAACCTCCGATATCAATCCCAATGTGCGCAGGCTTGAAATAGCTCGGTTGGATACTTCTGCGATTTCCCTAGCTAGGTCCTCGTTGGCCTTCGCATCTCCGCTGCTGAAGTTGAGTCTAGTGTGCTCCGTCGCTTTCTTATGGAAATCGACCCAAGCTGAGCCTTTTTTTATGAGGCTTTCCCCTCTGGATGCTTTTACTTCGCCCTCGTAGTCCAATACGTCACTCAGCCATAGGTTGACCAGTGTGCCATCTACGAGATGGCTAAAAATGTCAGTCTGCTTGGTGGCGTCAAGTATTCTCTTTAGCTGAGGTTTCTGCCTCAGGATATTACCCAAAGCTGTAACGAGTTCTTTTCTCGTCGCATCTACTTTGCGTACGCAGCTATCTCTAGCGGCTTTCCACTCATCTAGCGCTCCCCAATTGACCTTGCCCTGCGTGTGATCACGCAGGGACTTTAAAAGCAGCGTATTCATACTTACTACTCGTCTATCTCGCTGGGAGTCTCCAAGACGGAGACCGACTAACTCATGCTCTTTGTATATGTCTTTCGACAATAGGTTGGTCATGACTCCATCCGCACAAGGTTACTGATTGAGGGGCAAGCCAGCGAGGAGAGGGTGACAGAGGTAATCTCAAAAGGCGAATTTCCCCGGTACCTCGGGATTGATTTTTTACCCACAGCGGTTGCAACATGGCCAGACATGGTGCTTGACGGCAATTTCTTATCGGTTGCATACAGAACCGCGGCAGACAAGATAAGGTCAAGTGCATTGGATCAGGTTCTCGGCCCCCTTCGGGATGTGGTGTGGATCTGCGAGCAAGCTTACATGCCTAGCCTAAACCAACATCAGTGGCGGGAACAATTAGCTCGCGCAGCAGCGAGTCTCCACCTGTTGCAGCTCTGGAGGACTTGATGGCGAATTTCATAGGAGTGGAGAGGCTTACTCTCGGCCCCTGGCAAGCATTTGAGAGGACTCTCCACAGGTTTTTTGTCCACTCTGGTTTCGAGGACTGTCGCCTAGTGGGAGGCCCAGGTGACAAAGGGGCCGATGTACTAGCTACTAAGAACGGTCGGCTCTGGGTGACTCAGGCCAAATTTCGGGGGAATGCAATCGCTCTCGATGAAACAGTTGTCAATGAGGTAATAAATGCAATAAATAGTTACTCGGCAGATGAAGCCGTAGTTGCAACAAACCAATTTTTTCATCCAGCTGCTTATGAATTGGCAAGAAAATTTTCGGATAATACCGGTGTACGCATTCGCCTGTGGCCATGTAAGGTGCTACTAGACTGGAGCAGGAAACTGTCAGAATATCCAACATCAAGGACAGAGCTTAGACCGTATCAGGAAGAAGCGCTCGATTCACTTGACTTAGCGAGGTCGCAGGGCTGCAAACAAAGCCTCATCATAATGGCTACGGGGCTCGGTAAGACACGAGTTGCCGGCGAGATCATCTTGAGGGAGCTCCTAGGAGAGCGGGGGGCAGATGTCTTGGTACTTGCCCACACAGTGCCACTGGTTCACCAGCTCGAGGCTGCCCTATGGGAGGTCTTGCCCAGAGATACTCCCACGCACATATGGGCCGGCGGTGAATATCCAGCGTATGGTGGAGGAGTCACCGTTGCTACGATGCAAAGCATGATTGAGGCAGCAAAAAGGGAGAACCTAACAGGAAGATATTCGCTTGTGGTTGTAGACGAGGCGCACCATGCGCCCGCAGATGGGTATCGGCAGCTACTAGAGTTACTCCAGCCCAACTTCCTGCTTGGACTCACGGCCACGCCATGGCGATTAGATGAGAGGTTGCTGTCTGACATGTTCGGGCCGGCTGTCTTTACTATGAGCATAGTGGAGGGGATGCAGCAAGGTTACCTAACTGGTGTCGATTACCGCATGCTTGTTGACAATGTAAACTGGGATGAGATTCCGAGACTATCTCCGCAACGATTAACCATCTCTGAGCTAAATAGGAAATTGTTCCTACCAGAGCGAGATGAATCTATCGTTGCCAAGTTGGTCGAACACCTAGATTCGATAAAAGACCCTCGCTGCTTAGTATTTTGTCGCACAATTGAACACGCAACTACAATCTACCATCGCCTGCGTGCTTCTGGGAAACCCTGCCGAGTAATTCACAGTGACCTTGATGAGATAGAAAGAACGAAAATTCTGCGCGAATTTCGAGCGGGACAGAACCCCACATTGATCTCGGTAGATATGTTGAACGAAGGTATCGACGTTCCTGATGTAAATCTCGTTGCTTTCTTAAGGGTAACACATAGTCGCCGGATTTTTGTTCAGCAACTGGGCCGGGGGCTCCGGATCAGCGAGGGTAAGTCCAACGTGAGGGTACTTGACTTCGTAGCTGACATCAGGAGAATCGCTGCCGGCTTACAGTTAAACAAGGAAGCCCTGAAATTTGCGCATAGAGCCGAAAAGAAAGAATTCATTCGATTTCATGACGGGAGAATCGTGCACTTCTCCAATGATAGAGCACTTAGCTTTTTCCAAGAATACTTGCAAGACGTAGCTCAGGTTGAAGATCTCCACGATGATGCACGCTTGAAGTTTCCCCCACCAGTGACCAGCATTGATGAATTATGATGCCTCTTGGAGGTGACAAGTTGGCTGAAAAGATGACATATGAGCAAGCTCTGGAGATTGCAAATAAGGCCATAATAAGATACCGGCAGGCGGAGACAAAGGGCGAAGTCGAAGAAATATTCATAAAATACGGACGGGATGGGGTTGGATACCGTCCTATCTGCCGGATGTTCTTCTCACACATGTCCCCAGAGAAAGCACTCAAGGCTTACAAGCGAGAATGAAACTGTCGTTTACTGGACAAGTAGCTAGAAGACGCAGGAGTGCCGCACTTGGCCGGCTTCCAGACAGGTCCCAAATAGCATGGTTTCGACAAAGACTGCAATCATGGTTTAAGGACAATCATCGAGAATTCCCGTGGCGTTCTTCATCGGATCCCTATATAATCTGCTTGGCAGAGATTTTCCTGCAACAGACAAATGCCAACGCAGTGGCGAAACTGATAGGGAAATTCGCAAGTCAATTCCCTGATTGGGGTAGTCTGGCCGAGGCAAGACGGGAGGAAATAGAGAGCGCAATCTTACCCTTAGGGATCTTCAAGAGACGGGCACAGACAATTCACTTGTTGGCAAATGTAATAATTAAGCTTGGCAGCATGCCCCGTACTCGCTCAGGCTTAGAGCAACTACCTGGTATTGGCCAATATATAGCCAATGTTCTACTCGTCGTGTTACACCGCAAACGCCTACCTTTTCTCGATACAAATATGTCCAGAGTACTTGAGAGGTTCTTTGGTCCAAGAGAACTTGCGGATATACGATACGACCCGTACCTACAAACGCTTTCCAGAAGAATCGTAAATACGAGGGATTGCTTATATGCGAACTGGATGATACTTGACTTTGCAGCTATTGTGTGCACTAAGAGGCAACCCAGATGCTCAGAGTGCCCACTTATAGGGCGCTGTCGACATGAACAAGATACTCAGGCCTGATTTATATCCTCGGATTCGCCGAAATTGAGTGAAGGTAGTTTAATATTGACCGGTGTGAGAGAGGGGCGATGTAACAATCCGTCAGAAAGTGCAACCGGATACAAAAGGGCTGGACATTAAAGGCTCTTGCCATAATAATAAAGAGGGGGGAGGTAGCCCTAGCTTCCTCTCCCCTCTGCCGTAAGCCTTTGTTGCCTAATTACACTGCCTTTATGCCCTTTGCCTGACAGCGAAGAAGATAATCAGCCCCACTGCCACCACCGCCGCAGCTATAATCCAGATCAGGGTCCAGCTAATGGGCAGTCCGGCTTCTGGTGCCTCTTCTTCTGCTGCCGGTGTCACCACGGTAAAGCTACCACTCAACCCCTCTATGGTTACGTTGTAGCTGGCGGCCTCCGCCTTGGTTACGCTGAAACTAACATCCTGGCTCTCGCCAGCGGCAAGGGTTATGCTCCTCTCTGCTTCCGTTGCCCCGTTTATCTTCAGGACTACGCTGTAGCTCCCCTCACTACCACCGCTGTTAGCCACAGAGAAGGTGATGTTTACCACCTCATTGGGCTGGACCTCCGCGGGCTGAATAGAGAGGTTTGATACTGAGAAGGCAGCCGGTGCCGCAGGAGGTAGAGGGGCAATAAGGGCAAATGGGGTGAAGTGTCCTACCCCAGTGGTAACGGTATTTGCCGCGGCATTGACGGTCGTTGGTATGTTTACCCACTCGTCGCCATCCCAGTAGGCTGCTAGCAAGTCAGCTTCACTAGCCCCATCAGGTATATCCGCCGGGTCGTAGGCAAAAGTCATGGTTACATTCGGGGCGAACTTAGCCCCATCAGGCAGGCAGTCGTAGGCATGACCAACCAGGGCATAGCCTGGAGGCGGTGGCGGTGTTGACAGGGTTACGATTCCCATGCTTTCTAGTGGGTTGCCTCCTACGTTCTGCACCAATGTTGCTGAGAAAATAGTTACCGTAAGCACGTCATCATCGGATGTGAGAATTATTTTAATCCTAGTCCTGCCCTGCAAATCGAGGTACTGAAGAAGGCTGACGGAGCCAACTTTAGAAACAGTCGTCGGCGGTGGAATAATGCCACCCCCACCTCCCACAAATGCTGGTGTGCCTGGGCCGCCTGGGTCAACAATAGTGCCATTAGCAGCTCCATCACTGTCTCCCAGCCCACCGTCAGTGAGGGTGAGAGTCAACACATTGTCCCCATCATTATCACCTAAAAGCGTTGTACAATTTATCCAGTTCCCTCCCTGGCACTTCCAGTATTGAGTGCCTGCAGGGGCAGCTGATGGCAGGGTAATAGTTACAGTAACAATGCCTGGTGGGGTGACGCCGGTAATATTAAAGGAGAACAGGCCGTGGGGGAATGTAATTCCGGATGGTTTACCAGCGGTTGGAAGTGTCGCTTCATCGACTGCGGTTAAGCCCGTTATAGTGCCATTATCTACTGTAAATGTGGCTGTGCCGGTGCCGGTGGCTGTCCCGGTGGCTTTTTCAACCGAGGCAACAAGCCACGGGCAGTAATCTATATTCTCGCTGACCTTGTCACCTACTTGTCCAACGGGTTCTGCATTCAGGTCACATACATCACAGTTCCAGCCCCCCTCCCTTGGTGCCAGACTTTCAATGGTGCCAGTGGCGTCCTCTGGACCATATACAGAGCCCCACCAGTTGTTGGTGGCGTCAAGGGTGCCGGTTAGGTCACCGCCGGTGGTGCGATAGACCCCACATAAGTCGTTCGGGTAAATGTTATTGTAGTTTATAGCCGGGTTGGCGTTCCAGAGAACGAAGCCGTAGCTGTTGTCGTAAACATCGTTATTCGTGATAGTGGTTGGGGTTCCTGACTCAATGTCCATGCCCACATCGCAGCTTTGCACTTCATTACCGGATATTTCCAGCGCACTATTAGGAGCAATGACGAGAATCCCCGCGGCAGTCCAGTCATCCTCATACGCTTCTGCTAGGGGGTCGTATCCGTTCCACTGGCAGCCACTAACCTGGTTATTGTTGACGGTGCCGGTTGCTCCAGAGCCAATCTGGATGCCGTTTTGTGCACTAACATCTGTCGGCCCCATGCCGGTCACGGTGTTGTGGTGGATGTTAGCGGTTATATTCGGATAATTGGCGGTAATGCCGTTCTTATTATAGCTTGAAACGTTACAATAACTTACCTCTACATTGACCGCAGTATCATGCCCGACCAGATACATACCACAACCACCGTAGATGGCACCAATATTCTCAACCGTCACATGGTCAATCAGACCATTGGTGTCCCGGTACAGAATGCCAGCGAACATGCTGGCTCCACCGGGCACGGAACCAACAAGGGAGCCGTCTATCTTTAGGTTCTGTATGTTAACAGTAGCGCCACTCGTAGTGGCTACGACGATAGGCGCTGTGTCATTACCAGTCCCGGTTTCTTTTCTCTCAAAGAGTTGGAAGGCATCTGCGGTTGCCTGGGAAGGTTTAATGAGAGTTGTATCCCCAGCACCCTGCAGCGTCAGGCTCTTATTGATGACCACCTGCTCATCATAAGTCCCCACCTTCACATTGACGGTGCCATTGTCGTTCGACGCAGTCACACCCGCCTGAATTGAGGCAAAGCTACCTTCAGGGTTTGTTGTCGTCACCGGGGCAAGAGGATTGCCGGTCATGTCAGTGTCATACCAGGGCACATAGAGAACATTGTCGGAGACGGCGTCACCCTGACTGCCGACATTGAAGGTATTGCCGGCGTGCGTAGGTCCATTTGCCGAACCCCACCAGTTGCTCTCGGCGTCAAGTGGACCGCCAATGGCGCTGCTCGGAGAGCCAACAGTTGGAGAGTCACCGATCCATAAGCCATAGACAGTGTTGCCCGAGATGTTGTTATCGTGAATGCTTCCGGCTGGTATACGGAGAGGGGTGTCCGGTCCTGACCAGGCTGAATCGGGCAGCAAGCTCCAAATTAAGATTCCCTCGTAATTATTTACGATTGTGTTATCATAAATGTCCACAGTCCAGGGGTTGACACTCCAGATTTGAAGGCCCTGGCCCTCGTCACCATACCCACCACCCATCTGCGGGGGCACGTCTCTCATGGTGTTATTATAGATCCTGACATCTGTAGCATTGCTGATCTCGATACAGGCCCAGACCCAACCAGTTGAGGTGGAGCGGTCCACGTACTGGTCGAAGGTGCTGTTTCGTACGATGACAAGATCTGTCGGCTCCGTAATCTTGCCACGAAAGGCGATGCTGCCACTGACATCGTGAACATGGTTGCTGTCCCAAATAACGGTGTCTAACTTATAGGGTACATCATGCGTACTGCTCGTGTTGTCAATCAGGTACCAATTGGCAAAGTTCTTGATCTCATTCCCTTCCCACGTCCAGTTCCCGGCGATGTAGTGGCCATAGAATGCCATGCGTGTACCGATGTTTTGACCATCTAGGACGCAATTCCGGATTGTGATATCTGAAACTGGATTAGTCGTGGGTCTTGAGTCGATCACCGCATCCTTGAAACCTGGAGCATCTCCACTCAGATATAGACCTTCCAGAGTGAGACCGCTCCAATTACCCCCAGAAATCTGTATACCACCTGTCACGAACACCTCGTCTGATCCGGAACCAACAATACTAACGCCCTTACCAATGTCAAGTGATTCATTATAAGTCCCCGCCGCCACATTGATGGTGGTGCTGCTGGCGGCGTTAACGGCAGACTGAATCGTCTTATATTCTGCGTTAAGGTTGGTGTTGGTAGCATAGCCGATGGCATAGTTCCCGCCAGCGTCTTTACCAGAGAACCACATCTTATAGACGCCGCCATCCTCTATTACCATAGGGGAGTAGGTACGTTCGGCTCTCCATGGTATCCCATCGTCTTTGTGAAGGTAGGGGTTGTTCATGTTCTTCATCCATGCCAGACCGTCGGCGGATGTAGCGTGACCTATCCCATGGTCCATTCTAGTCGTGCCGCCGCTATACAGCATGTGGTAGGTGCTGCCGTCCTTTAGAACGGTACAGCGAGAGGCATACCCTTCGTCCCAGGTTCCCCCACCGCCACCAGCTAAGACGGGAGCAGCACCATTGTTATATCCGTGCCAGAGTTTCCCATCGGCACTGACGGCAAGACCGATGGCTTCATCCCCGCCTGTTGTTCCATCGTAGTACATGACGAACTTGTTCGCCCAGACAGTGGCTGCGTCCGCCGGAGCCGTGATTGTTTCAGAGCCAGCCGCGTTGTATAACACATCGCACGGACCGTATGAACCCCGATTCCAATCTGGGTTTACCCCAGTGATTACTGTACTGCCTACTTGCGTAATCGCCTGGTCGTTCGTCCAGGTTGTTCCATCCGTTGACTCCGCATACCGGATAGCATTAATACTGTATATCACTGACTGGTCCCAGTACCATATCATGTATTTGCCATCGATATACTCAACGAGAGGGTGGTTTGCCTGCCCCGAAGGAGTCAGACCAGTTACCGGGACTCCATCTGCCCACGTTATCCCATCACCGGAGGTGGTGTAGCGTATCCCTGCCTCATCAGCGTACCACATCCGGTATGTGGCTCCATCAAACAGGGTGGTGGGGTAATATGCCTTCTCTGCAGGATCAAAAATGGGGTTCGTTGCATTCTCTGTCCACTTGCTCACATACAGGGTGGTAGGAACCCCTGCCCCTGCCGGCAGCGCTATCACCAGGCTCACGCACAGCGCTAACGCCAAGGTGAATAATATACTAAAAATTCCTCTCTTCATCTTCTAATTCCTCCCCCTTTGGTTAATCCGCCGAAAGGCGGACAAAAACAAAAAGGGGCTAACCGCCGTTTTTCACAACCAGTTAGCCCCTACCCTTTCCCTTCAAACCTGGGTATGTTCCCATTACTACCTCCACAAGTTACTCAAGAGGACATATTATGTCCCTATGATTAGTTAGTATTATAGTACCTTTCTCTTATTTGTCAATAGGTTGGGGGGATACAGAGAGCAGGGTGGCTAAATCAAGCTTAGGTGCTTGAGCGCGAACCACACTAGTGGCTTGGGCACGTTGAAAATGGCTGCCATCCGGTTTGCATCTTTAACCTCAGCCCACTTCTTCCTTACCAAATTTTCGGGCATAAGAATAATGGCAGCGAAGTGGTCAGCTAACAACTCATTAAAAGAGCCCTCCTGACTGCTTGCTGTTTTCTTAAACACGGGAGTGGCTTTACCATGGGCCAGGATATGGAAAATCTCATGATACAGGGTGAATCTCTGCCTGGCTAGCGTGTCATTACTATTGAGCTGAACTACCCAGCAGTCACTCAGTCGCCAGATAGCGCCGTGGTGAGCCTTCAACGGTACCTGCCGAACTTCAATGGGGAGATTGTCAGCAGCACAAGTAATAAGGTCAGGTGGCACGGGCAAGCGGTCAATTCCCGCCTCTACTTGGTACTTAATTGCCAACTTTCTAACCAATTCAAATATTCTTCCGCTATTGGGGCAGGCGGGGAATTCAAACTTAATACTCGAAGGCTCGGTAAAGTCAGGGGCTTCATCATCGAGGAACTCATTCATTAATTGATAATATTCCTCGTGGTCACTCAAACACCATCCCCCCTGGAGTCTGAGCTGACATGACTGATATATAGGGCAACGTATCCCATCGCCGCTACTTAGATAAGACCACAGCTCAGATTCCCACCTAGGAATTTTTCCCGCTGTTATACTTTTTTTGCCTTCGTCGCTCAATGAGATCCTCGATCATGGTAATCAGGTCTTCATCCAGCTCGTCGGGGTACATTTGGCGAGCATACTCGCGAAACTCAGGCCACTCAGGAGGTGCTGCCTCAGCTACCGTGGGCAGGTGCCCAACAACGGAGAGAATCTTTTCCAGAGGAACGCCGCTGTATTCAGCCAGCCTCCGGCAGGACTTGGTACTGGGAATATCTGTACCGGAAAGCCAGCGGCTAACCGTAGCGTGGCTAATACCTAAATCAGCCGCCAGTTGGCTGGGCTTACGCTTCCGCCGACGCATCACCTCTTTCAAAAATGACACTAGGGGGACCTTTTCCGTGCTCACGTTAACATTTTACACGGTCATACCGCGGGCTGTCAAATAACTCTTGACAAGCCAGAAAAACAATGCTATTATTGTCCTTAAGGGAACGGATAGCGTCCCTATAAGTAAGGAAAAGCAGCATCAACTATTGACAAAGCGGGGAAATACTGCTAGTATCATTGACCGTATGCGAGCATATTGTGACCGCAAGGGTAATTAGGGTACCGATTGGGGGTAGGGTTGGGGTCCTGGGCCGGCAGAGTTACATCGACCGTGCTCACCGGCTCTCCTCCTTAAAGGATCCTACCTCCAGTCGGTATCCCAATTATACACCATAAAAGGGGGTGATGCCATGGTCAAAGCCCGAAAGGGAGAATGAAAGAAAAGGAAATTCCTATATCTAGATTACGCAGATTACGCTTGTTAGATAAATCTAAAAGGAGGTTTGATGAAAACCAAAATATCCAAATTTTTAGGCGTAGGCTTGGCCCTGATAATGGTCTTCAGCCTGGCGTTTGCCCTGGTTCCGGCCAAGACAGAGGCTGCTCCCGCGCAGTGGACTCCTGAGACCGGTCCCGGCCAAGGCCCCAATACGGTCAGGGTTGGCAGCGATGTGACTGACTTCGCCGTAGCTTCTGATGGCATGACTATCTATGCCCTGGACGCAACCGGTGACACACTACAGGCGAGGATTACTGCGACTGGTCTTTTGGGTTGGGCTGGTGCTAGCACCTACAATATCACCTATCGCAACCAGGCTGGTGGCCTCGTAGGGTCACAAAACTTCGGCTTTGCAGCTACGGACCCAGTGGGCACCATAGTTCCTATAGGGTTAAATCTTGTTATCCCTGATACTGGTTGTTTTGATGCCACCGGGTTCACTGTTGTATTATCATCAACAGGTCTTGCCACCGACGTCTTTCAGGTTGTCGGCGTCAACAGTGGTACGGTCTATGCTACCTGTACTGATGCAGTTGCCGGGGCTTATGCTGTTCCACCTCAGTACACCGATGGCGCTGAGTTTCAGGGAATACTGAAGTCACCCAACGGCGGACGCACCTTCTCCCCACTGGCTAGCCCTACGGCTGCCGCTGGATTTGTCGGTCCGGCGAGGCTGGTTGCTGTTTCCCCCGATAACCCCAACGTGATGGCGTTCGTTGACAGCGCTCCCGCTGACGTTCCCAACGCCTTTGCTGCGGGGCAGGTGTTTGCCTCCAAGGATGGGGGCGTGAACTGGATACAGCTACCAGGGGTCCCCGGCGGCGCTGCTACTAACGTCACCATGAGCATCGCTGTAGGACCGAGCCGAGCCACTGCCGCCATACTTGATGGCAGGGACGTCCTTGTCTGCACCGCCGACACTGCGGCTACTTTTCTTAATACCGACGTCTCCATTATCGGTCAGACTCTTGCCTGGACGCCGATTTCTGCCGCTGGCGTAACCGCCACCTATGACTTCACCTCGGCGGCATTCACGCCCGGCTTCCTCGGCGACCGCGTCATCGCCGCCGTTGGCTCTAACGCTACTGGCACCAACCTGCTTCTGGTCAACCTTGGGGCGGCATGGGGCAACGGAGCCTTCACCGCCCAGCCAGGCGCAGCGGTGGTGATACAGGCGGAGCCACTTGGCTTTGCCGGCGCTCCTTCAGCTATTGTCACCTCAGACATCGCCCTGCCCAGCAACTTTGACCCGACCACGCCCGCCGGGCAGAGGACGTTTGTCGCTATAACCGCCGCCGGTGCTGTTACCCCTCCTTTAGGTGCTGATGTCTTCCGCGTTGACTTCTTGACGACGAGGAAGCTCGGCATTGCCGCTGATATTAACATCAACAGCATCTCCTACTCGGGCGACCTTACCGGCGGCACGCTGCTTGTTGGCGCTACGACGCTTACCGGTGGCCCCAACCATATTCAGACATGGTTCACCGTAGACCCCATGGCGGCATTCCCCACCTTTATCGGCAGCTCAAAGCCGCCCACGGGTGAATCCAACGCCATCGTCGCCTGTGCCCCTGACTTCCCGACCAGCGGGCATGTCTTTGCTGGCTCCACAGATACGGGGGCAAATAACGAGAGCGCCTTCTCCCTGTCCTATGACGGCGGCACTTCCTTTAACCAGATATCGCTGATAGACACCACCCTTGCCGGCATGTCCGATGTCATGGTGACACCGGCGGGCGATGAGCTCTTCCTGGCAACCTGGTGCGCTACTGCCCCTGGTCTTGAGAGCCTGTGGAAGAGCCCGGTCATGGCAACTGCTGGTGGCTGGGACCGGGTGAGGATTTCCCCGATGTCCTGGGGTGACGCTCCTGGTGCCACCATCATCCGCCTCAACCCCGGCTACGCTGATGCCCCCGTCGTTTACTGGGCAAATAGAGGCGCTGTTAACATCCAGTACTCAAACGATGGCGGCGCTGTCTTTGCGCCTAGGGACACAATACCAGCCGCTATCACTGACATAGCCGTGGAGGACGAGAATACCCTCTACGGGGCTTGTGGCACCGTCGTCTACAGGAGCGATAGCGCTGCCTGGAACTTCGCCGTGGGTCCGGTTACCGCCGGCATTGGCCCTATCAACATGATAGCCATGGCGCCTACCTATCCCCTTGAGCCGGTGCCCGGTCACCTGCTGGTTGGCGGAGCTGGTGCCGCAGTTGCCTACTCAACAAACGGCGCTGAATCCTTCGCCCCGCCAATAGGGACCGGTCTCGTTGGCACCAATTTTCAGGTTGTTGGCGACACTGACTACGCCACCAACAACACCATCTATGCCGCCAGGGGTACTGCTGCTGCTCCTGCTGGTATTTTCCGCTTCGTGATTGGCACCAGCTCTATCTGGACGCGCATCGCCACCCTGGCTACCCTTGACCCGGCTGTAGCGCTGTCTCCTGGTACCGTCTTTGGCATGGTGGCAACCAACGGCGCCCTATATGCCGGCTGGAATGATACAGCTGGTGCTGGTGCATTCCTCAGTGGTGCTGAGCGCTCGCTGAACCCAACATCCGCTGTGGGTATCTTGGCTTTCGACAGGATGGATGTCGGCTCAACTACCTCTGTGTTTGATGCGACGCCACAATCGCTCAGGATTGACGGCACGACTTCACCCACCCTGTATGCCATTGATACTGGGGGTGCCGGAGGTGCTGGACTCCTGATGTCTTACCTCGATCTTCTAGCTACAGTCTCAACAACCATTAACAACCCGGCGGCTGGCGCCACCATAGCGATTGACCCCGTAACCGGGCGCGCTATGCCGGTGACGCTAAACTGGGCTCCCATGGGCTTTTCCACTGGTCTGGTCACTACCTACCAGGTCATGCTCTTTGAAGAGTCCCAGGGTCCTGCCGGAGCCGAAGGGTACTTCGTTACCCTGGGTGGCGGAGCTATCAACAACCCGACGATTGACATCGTTCCCGTTGCCCAAGCTGTGGCGCTTGGGGTGGGTGTGCCAGGTGGTGACATCGCCTACACCTTCGTCGGCGGTACTTCATACGGCATCATGATCCGGGCCTGGAACGAGGTTAGTACTGACCAAATTAGAAGCAACTTCTGTGCTCCAGTCTTTATCGACATTGAGGCTTCTTCGGGCGTCATCACGCCAACACACGCTGGCCCCGAACTGACAAGCCCAATTCCTGGAACCCAGGACATTGATCCCGGTACTGGCTTTAGCTGGAACCCAATGGCTGGTGTTACTGAGTATGAGCTCATCATAGCTACTGACTCTGGTCTGACCTCTCCAGTAGCTGGAACGCCAGTTTATCTGGACACAACCAGCTACGGTCCGGTTGAGCTGGAGTACGCCGCTGACTACTACTACGCAGTCAAGGCAACTGAGCCAACCTCCAGTGTACAGACTGTCGGCCACTTCAGGACCATGGATGAGCCGGTAGAGAAGTACACCTGTGAGTACTGCGGCTTGACCTTCGACACTCGGGCTGAACTTGAGGCCCACATTGCTGCGGCACACGCGCCAACGACTCCGCTCTACATCTGGATAGTTATCGCTATCGGTGCTATCCTGGTGATTGCGGTGATTTGGCTGATATTCACCACCCGCAGAGCCTAAGGACTAAAAGTTAACTCGAGCGGATAAAGGGGGAGGTGCCAGTGGCACCTCCCCCTTGCTAGTACAGGTCCTTGTGGAAAACAAGGGCCCAAGATAGTGAGGTTAGCTAATGGTAGTCCAAACCAAGCTGGACATCATGCACCAGATGAGACAATCTGGAGCTACACTCGAGGAGATAGGTAGTCGGTTTGGCATTACTCGAGAGGGAGCAAGGTGGCTACTGGCTAAACACTATGGCTCAACTAGAATCCAGGGGCTACTGACTACTTCCGAACTATGCCGACTAGCTCACTGCGCTTATAACTATATCAACAAATTAAAACGACGAGGAGTTATCCAGCCAACCAATGTGGTTGGTCATGGGAGAATGCTGTGGCAGCTAAAAACCGTTGCCGCCATCACTCTATACATGGATTACCACCGCTGCCCAATATGCCACCAGCCTTTGTCCAGTAATCGTCAGGTTTACTGCTCTTGGCACTGCTACCATGAGGCTCATCGTTATAAGAACTGGTCTGAGGAGGCGAGGAAGCAGCACCATGAAAGGGTGAAGCGGTGGTTGGCTAAGAACCCGGAAAAGGCCAAGCAGATCCGGCAGCGAGAACAGGCAAGGCAGCAGGCCAAGAGATCACTGCAGTTAGGGTGCCCAGTTACAACACAGCCGGGGGAGAGTAAAGGTGGAGTAGGGGGAGCAGATTGCGGAGCTTCCCTTCGGTTGTGTTAAGCGAATAGCGATTATTTTACAAAAAGCCAACTTGTTCACTCCCCCGTAGCTTCAAGTTTATTCCTGTGTAGATGGAAACCATGGAATTTTGCTATAGTGTGAAATGTGAAAGAGCAATGGCATAATCTCAGCCCAGATGAAGCGTTGCTAGTACTTAATTCCAAGCACTCTGGACTAACTGAAACCGAGGCTCAGGCACAGTTAGTTCGATACGGCCCCAATGAGTTAAAGGGCAAGAAGAAAACCCCACCAATCCTGGTTTTCCTCAGACAGTTCCTTAGTCCACTTATATACGTACTCCTTCTCGCCGCTATAATCTCAATCGTTGTGGAGCATTTCATTGATGCCGGGGTAATACTGGGAGTACTGTTACTCAATGCTGTTGTTGGCTTCACGCAGGAAACGCGAGCTGAGAAAGCTATGGAAGCTCTCAAGCAGGTGGCGGCACCCAGGGCAGGTGTAAGACGTGAGAGCAAAGCAAGGGAGATACCAACCAGAGAAATAGTACCCGGGGATATACTGCTCCTTAAAACCGGCGATAGAGTACCCGCCGACGCCAGACTAATAGAGGTATCAAATTTAAAGGTGAATGAAGCAACACTCACTGGCGAATCAATAGCTGTAGATAAGCATACCAAACCCGTCTCTAAAGAAGTGCCTCTAGCCGAGAGAAAGAACATGATATATACGGGCACCATCATTACCTATGGAAGAGCCACGGCTGTAGCTGTGAAAACTGGCTTGTCGACAGAGATAGGCAAAATTGCCACCACTATTCAGGAAGTCGAGACCCCAAAAACACCACTCCAGCAAAACATAAGGAAGCTTAGCCAGTATATCCTTGTCCTCTTCCTGGGAATTTGTGCTTTGCTGATAGTTGTCGGAGTGCTCAAAGGGATAGGGTGGCTGGAAATCTTTTTGGTAGCCGTCGCTGCTGCCGTCTCAGCCATACCTGAAGGACTACCAGCGGTTGTGACCGTTGTTCTGGCGATAGGCATGCATATGATGGCCAATCGTAATGCCATCATCCGCAAGTTGGTAGCCGTCGAAACCCTGGGTTCAGCTACTGCCATCTGTTCTGATAAGACAGGTACCCTGACTCTAAACGAGATGACGGCACGGCATCTTTATGTCAGCGGTCAGTGGATTGAGTTAACCGGCGAAGGTTATGAGCCAAAGGGAGAATTTTGCCAAGAAGGAAAGAGCCTGGATCCGCAAGATAAGCCACCTTTAACTTTGCTCTTAAAGATAGGAACCCTGTGCAATGACGCTCTGCTTACCAAGGAGGATGGGGGCTTCAGTATTTTGGGGGATCCAACCGAAGGCGCTCTGTTAGTAGCTGCGGCCAAGGCGGGAACGAACAAGGAAAAGCTAGAAAAAACCTTTCCTCGCCTCGATGAAATTCCCTTCCAGAGCGAAAAGCAATACATGGCTACCCTTCACCCCCAAGATAGAGGTCGAGTGGTCTATGTAAAGGGAGCGACCGAAAGGCTGCTGTCCCTCAGTAAGTATCTCCTAAAAGAGAACGGAATTGCCCTCCTCGGCGAATCCGACGTTGAGGCTATTATGCAGGCTAACCTTTCTATGACAAAAGAAGCCATGAGGGTCATCGCTATTGCCTATGCTGACCTTCCCGCCGAATTAGAAGAGTTGAAAGACGAAGACATCAGGGGCAACCTGGTTTTTGTTGGGCTGGTGGGGATGGATGACCCGCCCCGTGAGGAAGCCAAAGAGGCAGTAAGGCTTTGCAAGCAGGCCGGTATCAAAGTAATCATGATTACCGGTGACCACAAGGTGACGGCTGAGTCGGTGGCTCGCCAGCTGGGTTTACCACCGGGCAAAGCTATAACCGGTGCTGAACTCAAGGAAATGAGCGATGAAGAATTATCAAGGCAAGTAGAGGATACTTTCGTTTTTGCCCGGATTGAGCCACTACAGAAGCTCAGGATAGTAAACGCGCTCAAAAGCCGAGGGCATGTTGTCGCCATGACGGGGGACGGGGTTAATGATGCCCCGGCTCTGAAAACAGCTAATATCGGCATTGCTATGGGTATCACCGGCACTGATGTAGCCAAGGAAGCCTGCGACATGGTACTGGCTGATGATAACTTTGCCTCGATTGTGGCTGCTGTTGATGAAGGCAGGGCAATTTTCAACCGCCTGCGCAATGTGATTTTCTTCTTACTGAGCACTAACCTTGGAGAGCTACTGGCACTGCTCTTCGCCGTTACCTTTATTGGTAAAGCACCGCTACTAGCCGTGCAGATTATCTGGGTTAATTTGGTTACCGACACGGCAGTGACTATCCCACTGGGGCTAGAGCCAAAATTCGGCGATGAGCTCAAATACCCTCCCCGCCACCCAAAAGCAGGCCTCATCTTCCCCGGGCTTCTCCTCCGTGTTGGCTTCCTAGCCCTAATGATGGGTGTGGGTATATTCTTAATCTTCAGCTGGGCGCTCCCCAGGGTAGGTCTTGAAGAAGCCCGCACTCTTGCCTTTTGCTCACTGGTTGCATTTGAATGGTTCAGAGCTTTTAACGCACGCTCGGATGAATATACTATCTTCAAGCTGGGTGTATTCCGCAACCGCTGGCTGGTCATTTCCATCTCGGCAGCCATTATATTGCAGCTAGCCCTTGTCTATGTGCCCTTTCTCCAGGTGGCTTTCAGTACAGTGCCTCTAACTATTAACCAGTGGGGTATTGTTATCCTGGCCGGTTGCTCTCCCTTTATTATCGATGAAGTTCGCAAAGTCTTTTTCCCACGGCTCTTTACATTAGGGAAATGGAGACCATGGCAAAAATCAGCTATCTAGGGCATTAGCTTCTAGACTAGGGTATGAGAAAATCATCACTAACCAGACGCCTTAGGATACAATTCATCGTTTCGTGCAATTTCAATTGGGAGGACCGATATAAATTAGCTTTCCCCTTGACTGCTGAAGTCTTTGAATGATATTATCGAGAGTCCCAAGCTGTTTTCCTTCTGAAGCCTCTATTTCTAAAT
>Ga0315547_1001223_pt1 | contig 20995 bp, 23 predicted proteins | sample SalMarSW160240MG_2_FD_202542 | JGI IMG/M metagenome (GOLD analysis project Ga0315547, IMG submission 202542) | Salt marsh sediment microbial communities from the Plum Island Ecosystem LTER, Massachusetts, United States - Salt Marsh Sediment SW1601-240 ...
CCTCGCTATACCCACAATGGAGAGTCAAAAGAAGGAAGAAGAGCTTGGCGTCTGACCGTTGCCAAAACCAAAGCCCTCCAACGTCTGTCGCGGGTGCTTGACATACCAGGGAAGAAGCAGGCTCAATTTATGCGGTTGGTCGAAAAAAAGACTAACGGAGACCCATCTCATGCGCTGCAGAGTTTTCCTCGGCTCTATCAAGAACCTGTTGGACTCTTCGAGACTTATGATCTCACAGTTGATCATCCTGATCATCTCTTTCTCCTGGCTAACGGTCTGGTGGTGAGTAATAGTCTAAAACACCAGGGGCAGCGAACCACAAGTGGTCTCGATCTAATCGAGCAGCTTATCAATGTGCCGAAAGGCTTCACAGGCGAGGCTCCAGTTGCGGAAGAGGGAGGTGTAGTGTCTACGATCAGTAGCACCCCAACTGGCGGAAAGAGCATCAAAATAGGAGCTAGGGAATATCCAATAGAGCCCGGACTGGAGCCAAAAGTGAAGTCCGGACAGAGAGTAGAGCCGGGGGATATCTTGAGCACTGGTATTCCGAATCCGGCTACGATAGCTCGTGTTCTTGGAATCGGAGACGCTCGACGGAGATTTGTGGACATCTTTTCGGACGCCTTGAAAGAGTCGGGCATAGGACACAATAAGAGGAATATCGAATTCATTGCACGGGGTTTGGTAGACCATGCTCGGATCGATAAGCCTTATGGCGACTTCCTGCCTGGAGATATTGTGGAGTTCTCCGCCCTATCTCGCCACTATCAGCCGCGAGAAGGCGCCGTAGCAGCAAATCCCACGCAGTCGGTAGGTCGCTATCTTGAGAAGCCTGTAGCGTACCATACCATCGGAACACGTATTACACGACCTATGGCTAAGGAATTGAAGGCTCTTGGATACGGGGATCTTCTGGTTCATTCCGAACCACCTCCCTTCTCACCCGAGATGCGGCGGGCGATGGACGCAAGCCGGTATTCATTGAGTTGGATGGACCGTCTGGGTGGCTTCTATCTCAAACGGTCGCTGCTAGACGCTCTATACAGTGGGCAAACATCTAGTGACCCTACGAATCCAGTTGATTTGATTCCGCAGATTGTGATGGAGGGCAGGATACGTCCGATTAAGGAGGAGTAGATATTGCTTACTAGTATTTGCATTAGCACATCGGTTTGCCCTATAATTTAGGGCAAGGAGAACAGACATGCCAAGTGACGAGAAGAGCATTGAGCAGCAGTTGGGCACGATTGAAATGGCCCTCAGGAAGAATTTAGTCCCTGATCTCTACAGGGACTTCAACATCGGATTCCAAATCTTAAAGTCCAAATCCGACGAGGATAAGGCAGCCGGCGTCAGAGTCTTCAGACTCAACAACGGTTTGTGGCTCTTTGCACCGATCTTCTTCGTCGATGGGGAAGCTCGGGGCGAGAACCTTCTGTACATCAAAGACAAGGACCTCATGGTCCCGTTTACCGAAGAGTGGATTCTCTATCTCATGTCGAAGAATCCTATGTCCCTGGGTGTACCACGGCATGTGAAGGAAGAGGACGCTAATTTTCCGGATCTCAGCCTCTTTCAAGCCGGTGGGTTCGGAGGCATGTCCAGCGGTGATGCGAAGATTTCATCTCTTGAGGAAAAGGTGGATCACTGTATCTCCAAATGGGCCCAGCAAGTAATTCCGAAGATCGATTTCCGACAAGCTGTCAAAGAAGCGGATGAAAGAGGCAAGGCCGCACTGATGCAGCTGATGCTAGCAGATAGGAAAATAGCGGAGTTCTTCATAGATCGGCTCGGAGGACTCTCCCCTCTCCGCCCCCGTGATGACTTTACTGTGACTCTGACCGAGTCAGGCGAAGACGTGGACTTCAGCCCGACCATCAAGAAAGGTGAAGTTGAGGTTATCGTTGAGACATGGGATGACGGCCCCATGTCGGAAGAGGAGACTGAAAAGATCAAGCGTGATCGCTACGTGGTTCGCGATAACCGAGAAGATAACCAGCTCTCTCGTCTTCTGGATCAGTCTGAGCTGAAGTTGCTCGAGCCTCAGAGCACAGGGATCTATAAAATCCTTCTTCGAGACAGCGTGATAAAGGAGTTGCTGGTCATTGCCCAATCAGAAGGAAGCTCAGCCAGATCCAAACTCTGCCTGGTTGATACTGACGATAAATCATTCAGCGAGAATTCTGCTACTGCTATTCACGAACCAGAAGCAGCCTATCCAAAATACTGGGAAGACTGGTATGAGAAGCTTAACGAGGACGAGATACGTCCAGCTGGCTTGGATGCATCTTTCATCCTTGTCGGGCCGAATCATGGAGAAGTTCTTGGCCCCTTCCGGGTCTACGAAGTTACTAGCCTCGATAACGGGCAGAAAATTCTAGATACTTCTATCGGGGAAGTGGTCATTACCCGTACACAGGGTAGACTGGTCACGCACGAATACGACGCTGATACCAAATACGTTGTCCCCAGTGATTTCAAGGCTATCAAGGTAGAGAGAAAAGATATTCCGGTCATGAGCAGGACGGAAGCCCACGAGACTTTATACAATGTTGGAGAGCCAGTCGAAGTCACCAAAGAAGCACAGGGCGAGTATGTTCTGCGAGGGCGTGATTTCGGCCCTTCCAGAGTTCGAAAGCCAAGCGCAGTGGAAATGCTTGTCGAAAGCCTCAATCTCAGTGAAACAGACGCATTGAGCATTTTGAAAAGAGCGGATGAAAAGATAGTGGTACGCTACATCGTAAAGCGCGCCGCCCCTCCGCCACCGATGGGTCTTCCACTGAACGGCCCAGCAATGATGGGCGCTCCTCCTATGCCGCCATCTTTACCGTCTCCACAAGATCCAGGAGCACAGAAGGCTTTGGAGATGATACAAAGTGAGATGGCAGGTGGAAATCAGCCAGAAGTATTGGAGCTGGCAGCCTTAGGTTCCATACTCGGAGCTTCAGATTCCAGCCACTTTATTGACAAGTGGGTTGGGGACATGTTGACCTGTATGGACCGCCTTGGCAAGACCCTGTTCGATATCTACTGGAACTACGAAGATCGCAAGGAAGAACTGGGGCAAGATGATCTCTCAGAGCTGGAAGATCAGATCACAAATGTCTTCACCGGACTTGGGGATCTGATTCTCAACATTAGGCAACTGGGGAGTTCCAGAATGACCGAGGTTCCTTTCTCTTTCGAGTAAAGTTGTGATGGCGGGAGAATTTGACAACCGCGACTTAGGATCTGGAGTTTCACGGCGCAAACCTAGTATAGGGGATATTCCTGTCAAAGGAGCCCCGGACTACAGATCCAAAATGGCGCTTTATCTGCTCAGAAACGGTCATGATAAGTCTCCGGATAGAGACAAGGTAACTGAGCACTATATGCTATTTTGCAGAGAGCGCGAGACTGCCAAGTTGGAGGATTTCTTGCGCCTTCAGTTCAAATACCCGGACTTCTATATGGCGCAGTACCTGAAAGAAGCAGCCGCTAGCGGGCAGGATGATCGTGGTAAGATCATTGAGGCAGGAATTCTGGGAAAGGCCGCTCCGGAAGAGCTCGCCGAGTATCTAGACCTTCCTGTCTCTGTGGTGAAAGCATACATTTCTCTCTTTTTTGATGTCACGCGACAGATTAGCCGCCCCGGATATATCAAGACAAGTATCTTGAACCGGGGAAAAGTTCTCCGCACTGGTAGTGGCGCGGAGGAATTCTTGTGGAAAGAGATTTGTTTCCATCTTGGTTGGGAAGAACTTAAGAGCTGCTTCCAGTCCGGGTTCATGACGCCAGAAATGACTAGATTCGTTAGCGCTATGGGACGTGGCAACGAGTTGAGTAAGGGCTGCGCTGCCTCTTATATCGAAGCACTGAACATTAATACATCGCCCAGCATTCTGGAGCGCCAGTCAAAAGCATCCTCTCCAGCCGTAACCTTCAATCTCAACGAAATTAACCATATGAGAGAAGAAGAGGGAGATCTAGCAAAGGTAAAGTCAGTGATGGCTCGGATTTCCCAGAATTTCCGACCCACCTTCTGGGACGAGGAAGGAACCCCTACGGCAGATGAACAGCGGTATCTCCCTGAAGGTTTGGAACTTGATGCACGCATTGTTGGTAAGAACGAGGAAGGAGAGCCGGAATGAAGTTCTTGACACAAGAGATCCGTCAGAAATTCCTAGACGCTTCTAACAAAGTCGGTGATCTCCTGAAAGCGGGGTTGCAACCGGCAGAAGCTATCAAACAGGCGGCGGGAAGCTATCAACTTGGACCGGAGTTTGTGAAGCATTTAGCTTCAGTGTACAATACAATGGCAACCTTAAGCCAGGCCGAGGCTCCGACACTGAGCGAAAAAATCGCTGACGTCGAAATTGTAAACGGGGTCGAACTGGCGGGTGAGGTGGAGAAGATGAAGAGTGCGGAAAGCGTTCTGCCTGATTTCTACCGCAAAAAGGTACGGGACTACATGCCACGGATTCAGCGGCCGCCATTAGAGACGATGACAGCATTGGAGAAGGCTGCTTCTCTCGAAGCTAAGAGGCCGGTGGAATTCAAACTGACGGATTTGCAGGACGAGCGGACGCGACTCCGACGTCAACGAGAGACAATCAGATCCGAAATGAAGACCGAAATGTGGGATCTGTTCACTAATCTTAGAAAGACGGCTGCTCTGCTTTCGGCCAAGAAGGCGCCTCCATTCGATGAAGTCGAGACGAGAATGCAGGCTGCCTATGGGTCATCTCTCTATATGGACAAGCTTGCTCAGATTCTTCAGGTCGATAAGCGCGGTGTACCAACCACGCGTACTCTACTGACTGATTTCAATGCTGAGCCCTATTGCAGCCTCGTGGAAGGATTTCGCCTTTCTAAGAAGCTCGCTGCAGCTATGAAGAAAATCGAGCTAATCGATCAAGAGCAGGAGAAAATTGCCAGTTCGATTCGCAGTCTGCTCCCTCATGAAACCGCGGAGGTTTATATCACTGGTAAGACACCGATCGAAAGGGCAGAGAAGGAGGCCGGGCTCCCTTTTCTCTCATTCGGAGGGGTTCGAGAACAGGGGCGCTATCCAGTTAGCAGCCTTACCCTCTCCGGGCTTGCCAAGGCGCTGGGCCAGGGAGCAGCGCTTAAAAGCCGGATTAGCGAGCAGGAGGCTGAAGTGGAAAAAAGATTGGAAGATCTTGCAACAAGCGATCCGGACGCTTACCCCCAGGCACGGATGCGTTGGGAGCAAGAGAAGCTAAAGACCCTCCAGTCTCATGGGACAAAGACCGAGGAAGCAGCGGGCAAGAAGAAGGAACAAGAGAGAAAAAAGCGCCTAGAAAAATCTAAGACTAAGGGATCTCTAAAAGAGCTGCTCAGCAATCTACAGACAGGGTCTTATTCTTTGATGAAGCAGTTTGCAGCCCCTCCTCCCACTGAAGAGGCTGCAGCTCGCATGGAACTTGCCTTGAAGCAAAAGGAACTGTCCAAAGAGAGGGGTTTCGAAGACTACTTCCCTCCACAGCACGAGCTTGAAGTCAATAAGATAAAGGCTAAAGCTCTGCTAGTGGACATTTTAACCACTGACCCAATCCTCAAAGGTTACAAGGAAGAGGAAGTCATAGAAGCCTTCAACGAACTGGTTCGGACTGTCCCAACCGTTCTTGAATCCAAGCCTCTTGCAGTCTCCATGCTCAGGGAGTTCATGGAGAGGCAGCATGGGATGGAAGCCACATCATTACTGGACCTGATTCAGAAATCCAGGGAGCTTTCAGAAGCGCAGAAAGAAGAGAGAGGCGGTTAAGTAAATCAAAGCAATTCAGGAGTTTCATATTCTTGACGTGGGAGAAAAACGGTGCTAGTTCTGAATGAGAGGATCGTGAAGGCTCGAGCACTAGCGCGTCTGGCAAAGATCGCTGAGACCGCTGAGTACAGTGAGCTATCCGAGTGGTCAGAAAAGCGCGGGTCTGAACCCACTGTTTCCGAGGCAGTCCGTGGCTATCTGAAAGCAGCCGGTGATCCTCCGCCCGATCTCAAGAAGGAAAAGAGCGAGGATTTGCTCCGAACGATCTTGACCGGGGCTGCTATTGGGTCGCCAGCAGGGGCGCTATACACTTATCTGACTCCAGGATCTGGTAAATCACTGGGAAGGTATCTCCAGAATATGCTCTTAGGCGGGGGTCTCGGTGTGGGAGGCAACCTGCTTGCTAATTTGGAGCATCTTAGTAGCTCGTCTCCGAAAAGTACCTTTGACATGGAGGCAGCTGCGCGCAGAGCTGGGATAACGCGCGAAGCTGTCAGGGACTACTATAAGCTCCCTCCTCGTATGAGGACCATACTCGATTTACCTCATGATCTGTCTAGTGGGTCGTATTGGGACGCAGTTACGGACCTCCCTTTTGTGAGTGGTCCTGTCAATACGTACAGATTAGCGCGTATCCTGCAGCATCCTAGTGAGCGCACGGCAGTGGGTCAGGTAATGCAGGCTGTTGCCGATGCAAATAACATGCCATTGAAAGAAGTCTACACCAGACTAAACGCTGTGCCCGATAGCGAGCTTGCAGAGAACTTGTATGGTGAAGATAGCCTCAGGCATAGTCGGGAAGAAGTGAAGAAGTTGATGCTTGGAGCACTGCGAGACAGCATTAATAAGAAGGAGTCTTACCCAAGGGGGAGCGTACCAATTTCTTTCGCTAAGGAAGTCGGGAAAACATTGGCATCAGTGCCGTCTCGATCTTTGCGAGGCGCTAAAAAAGTTGTTAACACTGCCGCGCTCCCGCTTAGAGCCACGACATTTCCAATGCGAAGTTTGATCAAAGCTTTGGTGTCTCTCTCCCGACCTTCCGAGTCGGGCGTTGACTAAGAGGAAAAAGTGAAATGGATCATGAAAAGATAGTTGATGCACTGTTGAAGGATGCTGACCTCAAGACAGAGCTTTACAAACTCCTGGGCAATGTAAGCGAGGGAGCTAGCACCTTTTTGAGCGACCCTAAGTATGAAGACCTGCGTCGAACTTTGATAGGTCTCGGTATAGGCGGAGGTCTTGGAGGGCTCTTCGGTGGCCGACGTGGCGCCGGAATGGGCGGACTTCTCGGCGGTGGCGCGGGCTTCTCGAGCCAATGGTGGCTGCCCTGGCTTTTGAAGCTGCTGGATAAGGATGGAGCTCCTACGGAAATGAAATTTCCGGAAGTTGCTAATCGCGTCTTTGCTAAATGGATGAGCGACCAGGGTCGACCTCTGACAGATCGTCCAGGTCCCGAGCTTTTTACACCTCCTCTGACAGATCGTCCAGGTCCCGAGCTTTTTACACCTCCTATGACATCGCCAGTGGAAGAGTATTCGCTTTATAACCGGAGAGTACCAAGAGGAGTGTTCGTTCCACCCTCCTGGTATGAGTAGATCGCAAAATTGGAGGCTCAAAATGGTTAAAACATGCTTTACCTACGACCACGATTGGCAGACCTGCCCGGTTTCCATCATCCCGGTGAGTAGGAGAGGTCCAGATAAGGGCTTCTTTGCAAAGCAAGCTTCGTTTCTTGATGAGGTCCGGGCTAACCTGAAACCACGTAAGGGCTATACACCCCTCTTTGTCTACGCCATGGGAGCGGGAGAGCATTTTGGCGCGAATCGCAATGCAGACTACTGGCCACAATCGCAAACTAAGGTGCCTATCTATCGCCCTAAGGACGCACAGCATAAGGTAGCTGAAATCAGCGCTGGTCTTCGGGAGTGCGCCGGGACATTTGTTACGCATGCGAAGGTGTACAAGGATCACAAGAACCATGACCCGGCTCTGGCTTCAGGAGACATTGCCGCTTCCCAGTACAATGAGAAGATGGGCCGGGTGGAGGCCATCCCCTTTGTCGAGAATGAAAAGTGGGCCAGTGAGCTCACCATGATTGAGAAAGGTAAATTCACGCCGTTTTCTATGTCGGCACGAGTGCCACACGATATTTGTAGTTTTTGTGGGAACAAAGCCAAATCGCGCGCGCAGTACTGCGAGCATCTCAAAAAACACGCCAATATGATCTCCGAAAATGGCCACCAGATTGTAGCCATCAACGAAAAGCCTTTATTTATTGACCTTTCCGGTGTGAAGCGAAATGCCGATAGGATAGGCTACGGACTTGCAAAGGTTGCCTCCGAAGGCCCGGTTAAGACCGGTGCTGAGCTCGCGGAGGATCTCGGGATTCACTGTCCGGAAGAAGCGCTTCTGTCAATTAGTGATCCTAAAATTAAGCGTCGTCTAGAGATCCTCCAGAAGCTCTCAGCAATGGAGAAGGAGATCGAAGCTGCGGCTGCAGGTCTGGAGCAAAAGAACGTGACCCGGTCTACTGATCCTCGTGATCAGCGCTCGCTGCCAGCCGGTGTCTCCAGCATCATTCAATCCAGCGATCCGTCAAAAGCATTCCGTGCACTGTCTCAGGAAGACATTGTACTGCCTCTGAGAAGCTTTCTGTCGCTGTTTCTTCCAGAAGCTGAAGCCAAACACGCCAGCCTGATCAAAGAGGCTCAGCGAGCGCTCCGTGGCTGCTACGACCGAATACGTAGGGAGGAAGACCTGGAGAGCTTCCTGGCTGGACAGCTGTATCAGTCTGATAACACTACAACTGACGAGTTAAGAAAGGCAGCCGGATTACTGAGGCGCGATTACTCCCTACATGCCGACGCTGTATCCCAACGCATAGCTAGGTCGATTGTAGACCATAAAGATGCTCCCAGGATACAGCGTATTCATGTACCTTGCTCGAAGAGAGCTGACCTGCTAGCAAGGGAGTACGTGAAGTACCAGATCACAGCATTGGAAAACGCGTCTCCAAATCAGCTTAAGACTAGAATTCACTTGACAATGCTATCTAATATGGTGTAAGCTGGTAGCTGACTCTATTAATGAGGAGACTGTATGGCTCGGAAGGAATCATCGCAAGATCTGTTTGATCTGCTGAATTCCATGGTCGGCGATTCTGTGCTCAGAAAAGCAGCTGAGCATATCACTGACCAGGTTTCCGACGACAGCCAACCAGTCCAGCCAGGTGAGAAGGGGCAGGAGATCGAAGAGGAAATCAAGGATGAGTACGGCAACACTGGTGTGACAGAAGACCAGTCTGCCTCCGATGCTCCCGAGGTTAATCCTGCTTCGACGGTGCCGGCCGATCCTTCCGCGCCGAAAACGCCTTCCACTACCCAGCCTATTCCTGATGAAAGCCCGGGCCACGTGACAAATGAGGCTCTGGCTGACACGAGGAAGCAGGCCCACGTTGAGTGGCAGGAAAGTCTCTTGAAGATGGGCGAAGCCCTTGAGGGCCTCGCCGAAACTTTAGGCTCCATCAAATCTGCCGAGGAATCTGACTCCGAAGACGAGGAGAAAGATGAAGAAGAGGAATCGGAAGAGGAGGAAAAGAAGCCAGAAGAGATTTCTGAGGATATAGTGAAAGACAAGACAGCCAAGGATGCGCCGGAGAAGCCTGAAGAGTCTGAGGAAAAGGAAATCGACGAGGTAGAAGCAGGTAAGGAAGCAGCCCAAATGGTTGCGGACTTGCTGGCAAAAGGTGCCGAAGAGGCTGAGGTCCAAGAGGGCATCAACTTTATCGAGACCATTGTCAAATCGGCAGAATCGGATGCTGACATGCTCTGCGATTTCCTTGATGGCTACGTGATGAGTCGCCCTGAAAAGGTGCGAAAGGAAGCCGGTCTTCCTCCTATGGGGCCAGGACTTGAAGAGGCTCTTATGGGGGCTGGCGGAGCGGCAGGTCTCGGTGGAGCAGGGGGTCTCGGTGGACCTCCCGGGCTCGCCGAACCAATGGCGGCTCCAGGGGGAGCTCCGATGGAGTTGACCTTCGACGAACTCATTGCTATTCTTCAGGCACTGATGGCTGGCAAAGCTCCTGAGACGCCAGAAGAGCAGCTTGTAGCTGACCTTCTGGCTCAGGCTGGGCTCAATGTCACTCCTGAACCCGAGTCGCAGGAAGAAGCACCGGCAGCTCTTGAAGAAGAGAAGCCAGCTTCTATCGGTCAGGTGAAGCAGCTGATCGACCTGCTCACGGCCACAAAGGATATCGCTGTTCAGGACGAGAAAGGAGGTAAGTAGAAATGGCAAATACCAAAAAGCTGATCAAATCTCTTGAGACGCTTCTTATTGCCGGACGTAACCTCCTGAAGAGGAGCAACGAAATCCTGGAATTAGAGTTCGGAGAGGCTGTCCAGAAGAAAGCTGAAGAAGCTGCTGCAGCCCTGGTCGAGGCTTATCTGGTTGAGCCTCAAGATAAAGGGCGTCTTGTTGATGCTCTGGTCCACAACAAGACCGCGGTCTTGACAGATTTTGGCAAGCTCGCGAAACAGTACGGGATCAGAGATCTCGGTCGTCCGGAAGTGAAGGGAGCTAGTAAACCAGAGCTTCCGGAGTCAGAGCTCGAGTGGAATAAAGACTGGGGCTTTGGGAACTGACCGAATGAAATTCACTCTGTTTGATAGGAGAAGGTAAATGCCTGTTCGCTCGCATGTTTGCGAAGTCTCCGAGGGTGAATCGCTTGATCTCATGCGAAGGGAGCTGGTGAACGTTAATCTCGCTGCGCAAACCACACTCTATTCCGGCCGGGTGCTTCATAAGGATGCCGGCGGATTAGCGGTGGAAGGCGTGACTGGCCCGGACTCGATGGTCTTCATTGCCCATCGCGGCGTCGAGTGTGCGGATGTTGCGGGTCCAGGCGCTATTCAGTCAGGTGCAACCGGTGGTTTGGTTGGCACAGCTGATGGCTACGGCGTGATTAGCGGGATCAAGCTGATCCCTGGCATGACGATCGTGACCAGCGAGTACGACACTACCCCGACCTACGCTGTCAATGATGGCGTGGCGATCGAGACAGGCAGCGGTAAGTGGCGAAGAGCCACTGGAGCAGCCAATAACGAAGCGCTCGGTCTGGTCATCGCTGAAGGCTCGAATGTGAACGTCGCGTACGCTTCTGTGCGCAATCACCTGAAGATCCGCATCACTCGTCAGGCTATTAGCCGCTGATAAAGGCCTGAAAGGAGAACTACTTTGGATACTACTGTCCGGATGAACAACGAGGTTGTCCTGGACCATATGCTCTCGGATGATCCCGGGATGCAGAAGGTTGCTGCGGACAATCTGAATGCGTACATCAGGCGGAAGGAGCGGGAGAACGGTATCATGCGGTCGATCATCGACCCCGTGACCGTTACCCCGGCGGACCTTGATCCACAGGTGAACAATGAAGAGCCGGCGATCATCTTCGAAAGGGAACCGGATACGACCGTAGCCGTAACCGTCCCCTTCGGTTCCGGCGTTGATTCGACGGAGATCGAAGGTGACAGGTTCCTGGTTACGTTCAATACCATCCGGAGCCTGAAGAAGCGGAAGTCTAAGTTCCAGCTCATGACCTACCGTAATGACATCCGTCAGATCATCACCGACTTGGATGTCAATGAGCTGCTGGAACATGAGGACCGCAGGTTCTTTGCCACCATCGATAGTATGCTCGGTGGGGCGGCCAACACCTCTCTAACCGCAGCCGGTAGCGTTGCCATGTGGCAGACTGTTGCTGGCGGCTTGACTCTGCAGAGTTTGATTGATTGTCTGCAGATCATGCCAAAAGGTTCCGGTCGTTTCGTCCCGGCGACTATCGTGATGAACATGGTTCGCGCGATGGATCTTCTGGGATGGGATGCTGACGATTTGGGCCCAAACGTTAGAGAAGAGGTCGGTCAGCGTGGTTGGACGCAGACTGAGATTCTCGGAAAGCGTCTGATCATCACGATCAAGCGGGACATCGTTGGAGACAATGATGTCTACATGTTCGCCGAGTCAGACAAGCTGGGTAAGTTGTGCGTCCTCCAGGAGGCCACCATTTACCCAGAAGTCAAGGTTGACATGGTCGAATGGTGCGTGATGGAGTGCCTCGGCATGACACTCGCCCAGGTGACCGGTGTTGCCAAAGCGACTCTGACGGCCTGAGTAAGGTAAACTGGATGAGGAGCTGCAGTCCATAGCTATCAGCTGGGTGCAGCTCCTCCTTTTCACTCGTATTTCAGGAGAAGACTCATGTCAGATACAAAGGACGCTCCGGAAATCGACGAGCAGCATCTCAAACTTGCTGCCAGTCTTTATGTCACAGTCGTCTCAGGACGTTGTGCCGAGCGTGGCTACACCATCGCTGATGAAGAAATGATGAAAAAGGCATTCCGAATTGTCCAGGCATTGAAAGAGCGCGAAGACGCCGCTCAGGCGAAGAGGAATGAATTGGCCAAGGAAGCTTTCGATAAGATCTTGAAATCCGCTGACTAGCTGGGGATAAGATGCCGGACGGAAAAAGACAAATTCAAAATCAGAGTTATCTGACAGCATTGAGCCAGCATCGTCTCGGTATCGCTGCTGCCGATATGACGTATGCTACCGGCGGAGCGACAGCGGTAGGCGCCATAGGTACCTACATCGATTGTAGTGATTCAGCTTATGCCGCCGAGATGGGACTGAATATTTTCGCGCATCTTGTTGGAGCGGGATATGCAACGATAGAGATCTGGTGTTGCAATGATATTGACGACGGACACTGGTACTTCCTCGAGAGTCAGACAGTGGCTCACGGTGGACAGGTCTTCAAGATCTCTAATGCCCCTCCTTTTTATTACAAGGTGATTGTGACTGAATTGACTTCTGATTCCGTTGACATCTACTACCAGTACAGGAAGTAAGGAGTTTCACCATGGCGAAGCACTACAAAATCACTCGGGTCTACAACGAGGCGGCGTACGAGCTTCCGGTCGGTTTTCTTGGGGCTAATGGCGCCCTTCTGGGGGTTGCCGGTTCAAACACCGGATATTTCGATCACCATGGAGATCTGATCGATGACCTGAAGCCAGATGAAGTCGAGGCCCTGAATAGCATGGTCAGCGGTGGCACCCTCAGCGTGGAAGTGATCGAGGGTACGACCGAGGTCGACACGATCTATAATGAGCAGGAGGTTGTGTTCAAGAAGGCGTTTGGTACCGGAACTGGCTCTACGACCATCTATAGCGCTGCTAGCCCGACGAAGCTGGAACTGATTGATATGTGGGTCAATATCACAACCCCGGCCACTCGCAGTGCAAAGGACGTCACAAGTGGTACGGTTAATTTCCAGCTGCGTGACGGCGCTGTTGCGGCTGCAGCAGCAACCGGTGTCTCTGAAGTCTTGGATATCGGAACAACTGCTGCTCCGACCGGCGGGACTCTCGTCCGCTTGTCTCGTTTTCACGGCTATGCCGCGACTAACCCGTTGGCGTTGGCACGCGGAGGCAGCTTGATCATTGCAGTGACTGGTACACACGCGCACTGCCTGACTGGTCTGCCGGCTGGAGTCTGCTACGTACGTGCGCTCAAAGTGGTGTAAGCCGCTTTGAGATCCAGAGATCTTTTGTTGGGAAAGACCACAAGAGGCGCGTATCTTTCCGATATGCGCCTCTTTCTTTATCTCGAGAGGGAGGAATAGTTTCGAGGAACAAGTACGCAGGTCTTGGTTAGAATTCTACACGTTATTCTCACAGGAGGAGTTGGTCACATGCGGGAGTTCGATTCTGAAAGTCCTGAAGTCATCTGGTCTCTTAATCATCCTTCTAACGGCTTGCTCTACGCTGGCCGTCGAATGATTCAAAGAGAGTTTGGTCTCAAGCGAGCCGAGGCAGAAAGGGCAGCTCAGGCAGCGCGGAAAGTAGCAGAAGAAGGTGGCGCGCCCCTTGTGGCGCAGGCAGAGTCCACAGCGCAGAAAGAGTTAATCGGGCGCTATTGCAACATTGTGCGGGAAAATCTGCCAGAGAAATCAGAACCTATGGATCATTTTGTCGAGGCTTTGGTTGCTCTACAGGAGGATATCCAGAGCCGTAGCAGAGAGCAAAATCTTGTCCAGATCACTATCAAAACGAAGAAGCCTATCTTGAAAGTGGTCCGTGCTGACTGGCATCTTGGGAACGTCAATACCAACCATCGACGTTTTCTTGAAGATAACGAACTAATCGAGGCCCGTCCTTACGTCAAGACCATTGAGGGCGGTGATTTCATTGAAGGCGCTGTGTTGTCCAACATGCTCGATCTTCTGCACGAGCAGATCGCGCCTGTTAAGCTCCAGCGCATGCTCCTTTGGGACGTGGTCGAGTCACAGGTCAACCATATCCTGGCACTCATCAAGGGTCAACATGATAGCTGGACGACTAAGACCGCTGATTTTGACCCGATTGAATGGTTGGCGGATAATACAAAGCTCCCCTATTTGGGTTGGGGCGGGAAGATCGAGCTTACCGTCGGAGAGCAGAAATGGAACATTATCGCCCGTCATTCATATAAGTACAACTCGGCTTTCAACGATACGCACTCCAACCTTCAGCTGTTCCGTATGGGGGAACACGGAGTGGGAGATATCTCCATTATCTGTGATAGGCATGTTCCCACCTATCACGAATTCCTCATGGCTGGACAAATGCGCGTTGCCATGCGCCCTGGAAGCTACAAGCCTACCGATTCGTTCCAGCAGAAAAACAGCTTCAATTCGAGCCTTCCTCTGATGCCAGGGGTAATTCTCTGGCCGGATCGCCGTTGCTTTATCGGCAGTTCCAACTTCCGTAATCTCATCCCTATTATTGACAGGATGCAGGAAGATGACAAACTCTGGAGAGACGCAGAAGAATGAGCAGGGCGAAAGACTGGGCCCGGAACGTGTCTGCCTGATCTGCGACTCTTGTCAGGAGATTGTCTGCTTTGAGGATGAGTATCCACGGGAGATCGCCAAGAAAATCCTACAATCCGGATGGTACCTGGAATATATAGGGAGCGAGACACAGCAACCATCCACCCAGCATCTCCTGGGTGAATGGATACCCAATGCTGTTACCGCGCATACTTTTCGCGTTTTCTGCCCCGAATGCTTCATAGATTGTCTCCGAGAGGCAACGTGAGTATGCCTGGTAAAATCCAGATGCTTCTTGAGGAAACGAGGGCTAAACTGAGAGAAGACCCTGATTTCATGGTTAAGGGAAACACAGATTAGATGTCAAAAGAGCAGTCTTTGGGGATTGTTCAAGTTACCTGGCTAGACGCAACGACGTATATTGCTGGGTGGGTGAATCGCTCTGAGGCCGGTGAGCAAAAAGCCACAGTCTCTCAGTCTGTAGGATTCCTCCTTCATGAAGACGCCTCCGTGGTAATCCTGTGCGGCAGTGCGCAGGAGGGAGAAGACGGCCCCAGTTTTAACGAAGTCATGGTGATACCCAGAGGATGCGTCCAGAAGATTATAGCGCTTTCCTACTCCGATGTCCTAATGGGGGAAGGTGGAGGATGAGAGGCTTCCTTGCTTATCTCTGGTATGTCTTGCGCCATAAGTGGTATGTCGCGCTCGAATGCTGGAGAAGAGGTCTTCTCTGGAGGGGTCTCGTGCACGATTTCAGCAAGTTTAGATGGTCCGAATTTGCTCCCTATGCTCGCTATTTCTACAATCCTGACGGAACGAAGCGGACTATGAGGGACAAGACAGGCTATTACAAACCGACAGATACGGGCGATCAGATTTTTGACTTTGCGTGGTTTCTTCACCAGAAGCGGAACGATCACCATTGGCAGTGGTGGATCGTGCCCGAGGATGATGATCCTGCTCACACATTCAAGGGTTCTCTCAGGGTTTTTCCCATGTCTAAAGTAGCAGCGATTGAGATGTTCTGCGATTGGAAGGGAGCCGGAAGAGCGCAGGGTACTCCAGATACCAGAGATTGGTATGAACACAATCGAGCCAAACTGATCCTCCATCCTTCAACAAGAGCCAAGGTGGAGCAGTGGTTGGAAGGAGGTACAATATGAAGATCTACATCATTTGCAGCGTACGGAATGCCACAGATGCACAGGTAGCTCACGCTCGGCGCTATACAGCAGGGCTACGTCAGAAAGGCCACACGGTCTTCTGGCCCTACGAGAATGCTCCTCAGGATGATCCTACAGGATTCGACATTGTCAGTCTAGAGCGGGAACGGATAGCGGAGGCAGACAGAATAGATGTCCTCTGGGATGTCGAATCCAGCGGGTCCCACTTCGATCTGGGTATGGCTTTTGCCTTGCGGAAGCCTATCAAACGTGTAATAACGTGGCAACCTGACAAGTCTGGCAAGTCCTACTGGAAGGTCATGGAAAGGTGGGAGATGGAAGAGCTTGAATGAACAAGCACTTCCGGCTACAATTAGAGAAGGAGTTTAAGCAATGAGAGCACTAAATTTTGTTCTTGTGGCTGTTCTGGCCACCTTGTGTGGGTGCAGCTTGTTTGGGCGGCAGAATAGCGACCCTATCAATACTGTGCCATACGAAAAAGCCCTTCTTGCTTTTGAAGCCCAGGAAAGGCATGGTATTGAAGCCGAGAATTGCCTAGCTGAACAAGTTTTGCTCGAGCTGGAAAAGTCTGAGTGCTCAGCAGCCGAGGTCGACAACTCGATCGGCGCCTCTCTTAACCAGACTTTGAGTGCTGAAGAGTGGCGGAAGGAGATGGCGCGTCTTCATCCTCTCATCCAGGAGCTCCGTGATCACCTGGTCTGGCTGAAAGGTCATCTGGACGAACTCCATAAGCTTATTTTGACCTTTCAGAAAGTTAAGGGAGAGACAGATTACGCTGTATCGATTCAAGTGGAGAACCTGGAACGTCTACGCGAGAGCTTGATCCAGAAGGGATTAGAGCTGGATAAGGCCAGGAGTTCCTTTCTGGAGGACGCTGAGAGGTCCAGAGAGCCTGCTGAGCTCAGTTTCTTGGGTAAGGTAGGTAGACCCCTTAAGTTCGCCGTGTTGGGGCTGTTGCTCCTTGTGGGCGTTCTGGGGACCCTTTATGTCCGGATGTCGTATGGAAAGCTTCTTGGTGCTGGAGCGGGTGTACTGGCTGTGGCTGTCGTTGGAGGTTTCGCTCTGGTAGCCTATAAGGAAGTGATAATAATCGGAGCTCTCATACTGCTCGGTGTGGGTACAGTTGTCGGTGTAATCTGGCTGCTGTTAAAGGTCTTTGAAGAACGCCGATTTGCTCAGTTCGTTGACTCTGTTCGTGAACAGCTCCCGAGTGAATATTCGGGTAAAGTGGACGAATTGCTGGAGTCGGTTCTTGGAGAGAAGACAGCAAAGAAGCTGAATCGGGTCATCAGAGTAAACGGTGGAACAGAGAAGGAAGAGCTGTCTCATTCTGATATAGGGTAGTAACGCTACACATGCCAGCTGGTTTTTTTAGACGCTATGAAGGCAGAACTGGACCGATAGGTCCTACTGGGCCTGCTGGAGGCCCAACGGGGCCTACAGGACCTATTGGCCCGACAGGTCCAACAGGGTTCGGTCCAACTGGTCAAACTGGTCCTATAGGTCCAACCGGTCTCATCGGATTCACAGGACCGACAGGGCCAACTGGATTAATCGGTCCAATTGGACCTACAGGTCCTACCGGACCAGAAGTAACAGGACCTACCGGACCGACAGGGCCAACTGGATTAATCGGTCCAACTGGACCAACTGGGTTAATCGGGGTCACAGGACCCACAGGTCCGACTGGATCTACAGGACCTATCGGACCTACTGGACCTACAGGCTTCGGACCTACTGGACCTACAGGAGCTACTGGACCTATTGGACCGACCGGAACTACTGGACCTACTGGACCTATTGGACCAACCGGATTGATCGGAGTGACAGGACCCACTGGCTTTACCGGACCTACAGGAGCCACTGGACCTATAGGACCAACCGGACCGACAGGTTTCGGACCCACGGGTCAGACTGGACCAACTGGACTGATCGGAGTAACAGGACCGACAGGGCCAATAGGAGTAACAGGACCGACAGGGCCAATAGGAGTAACGGGTCCAACTGGGCCTATAGGACCTACTGGACCAACTGGACTGATCGGATTAACAGGACCTACAGGTTTCGGACCCACAGGTCAGACTGGACCTACTGGACCTATAGGACCTACTGGACCAACTGGACTGATCGGAGTAACAGGACCGACAGGTTTCGGACCCACGGGTCAGACTGGACCTACTGGACCTATAGGACCTACTGGGCCGACCGGATCTACAGGACCTATAGGACCCACTGGAGTAACTGGACCCACTGGACCGATCGGACCGACCGGACCTTTCATGACCGGTCCTACTGGGCCTATGGGACCTACTGGTCGGACGGGTCCTCAAGGTGAACAGGGAGATCCATTTGGCTATGGCCCGACCGGACCGATTGGACCGACCGGACCTGTTGGACCTGCTGGACCTCCGTATACGACTGGTCCTACTGGGCCTGTAGGACCCACTGGAGTAACTGGACCTGTAGGACCTACTGGTCCGACAGGAATTGGATTGAGCGGGCCAACCGGGCCGACTGGGCCTATAGGACCTACCGGTCCAACTGGACTCATCGGAGTTACTGGACCGACCGGACCTTTCATGACAGGACCGACTGGACCGACCGGACCTATGGGACCGACTGGTCTGGGAGTGCATCATTATCCTCTTATTGCTTCAGCTCCTGTAAGCCAGGTTTCGGGCGCTTCAAAATTGAATATAGCTCATTTTGTCAACCCAGACGGTAAGGCCATCAAAGTTGTTCAGGCAGCTATATCGAGAAACACAGGCGCTGGTTTTCCTTCTGGCACTATTGAGGTTTACAACTACACGGACTCTGTCTCGATTTATAGCACGAATACCGGCCTAGTCCAACGGGGAACTGCTGGAGCTCCGCTGGCAACTGGTGGCGTCGGTGATGAGATTCTCATACGCATCAATAACGATGGAGCAGTAGTAGGTTATCTTAGCGGCTTCATACAGTTTGTGATCGAGTAATGGCCGAGCTATATTTACCAACACTGAATACCGGAGGCGGAATCGTCGTAGTAGAATCGACGGCGATTAATGCTGGATTAGTGGCGCTGGGTCGGGCTCCTGCTGGTGGCAGCATTTCTTATTACTACCCAGAGAGTACAGGGTGTGATGCTTGGTATGGACGTGATCCTAGCCCTCCTAATGATCTTGCTACCTGGAAAGACAACAATTACACTCCAGAGGAAGAGGCAACCGTATCAGTTGATGATTCAAACTCGGTCGACTACGAGTGCCTCTTTGATTCCGGATGGCAGTACGCTGGGCATTTGTTCATGTTCCATATTGATGAAGCTAGCCCCTCTCAGCTAGATATTTTGCTAAAGATGTATAACAGCGGAGGCGAGTATGGCGATCTGGAAATATGGAATGCTGATTCAACAGCGTGGGAGCTCCAAGATTCGTATTCAGATGGAGCTCCAGAAGTATTCAGTTTAACAGGGCAGATTACGAGTTCGGTTACAGACTATATTGACGGATCAGGAAACGTTCATGTGGTCGTTTATGATGATGGCGCTGGGGTTGATGCAGGTTGCGAAGTTCGTTTTGCTAGACTGAAAGTAACGCCCTAGAAAGCTTAGAAAGCGACGATAGAACTGTGAGTTACAAGGTTGAAGCCGGCAGCGATTCTGGACTTACCCTGTACGCCCTTATCTTCAATTCTTCGGGGCAGTGCTGGAATGGCTCCGCCTTCGCCGCTTTTGACGGCGACAATGACAACTTTGACATCGCGCTTACAGAAGATGCTGATCGACTAGGTTGGTATACAGCGACTCTAGCTACTGACCCAACAGCTGGAACCTACATTGAAGAAATTTGGGATCAGGCAGGAGTCTCTCCTGATCGAGATGCTGATTTCTGCCTGGGTGTGAACCCCCCTCATTATTGGAAGGGCTATGCTGATACGGAACTTCATAATCTTCCCCTCTCCAATATTCCCGGGCGGCAAGAATGGACTTATACGCTTACTGATGACGACAGCGGAGACCCAATTCCAGATGCGCTCATCATCCTTTGTTCTGACGAAGCCGGCGAGCACGCCGTTGCATCAAAAATCACGGATTCAGATGGTCAGGCAACATTCTGGCTGACTGCTGGGACCTATTATATCTTTCCGCATAAATACGGCTACACGTTCTCTCCTCCTGACGCGGAAGTTATTACAGCGCCGACGACCTATGATACGAACTATCAAGGTTTGGGTTTGGGACCTACCGGACCTATAGGGCCTACAGGGCCGGCTAGTGGTCCGACTGGATTGATGGGAGTAACCGGTCCTACCGGTCCAACTGGACTCATTGGAGTTACTGGACCGACCGGACCTTTCATGACCGGTCCTACTGGACCAATCGGACCTACGGGACCAACCGGGCCTCAAGGAGTTACAGGGCCGACCGGCCCCACTGGACCTCGAGGAGTCACCGGTCCTACTGGTACTACCGGACCAACCGGACCGCTCGGTCCTACCGGACCGGAAGTGACTGGACCTACGGGGCCGATCGGACCTACCGGACCTACCGGACCTATCGGAGTGACAGGACCTACAGGGCCGGAAGTAACAGGTCCTACCGGACCTACAGGACCTATTGGAGTTACAGGACCCACTGGATCTATCGGACCGACTGGACCGATTGGATCTACAGGATTGATAGGAGTCACCGGACCTACAGGACCTACAGGACCTATTGGAGTTACTGGACCGACTGGCTTGATCGGAGTCACCGGACCGACAGGACCGATCGGACCTACGGGACCAACCGGCTCGCAAGGAGTAACAGGCCCAACAGGACCAGAAGTAACAGGCCCAACAGGACCTATGGGTCTGACCGGGCATACCGGCCAAACTGGACCGACTGGACCGACTGGGCCTTTGGGACCTACAGGACCTATTGGAGTTACTGGACCGACCGGACAAACTGGGCCTATAGGACCAACCGGCCCAACTGGACTCATTGGAGTTACTGGACCGACCGGACCTTTCATGACCGGTCCTACTGGTCCTACCGGCCCAACTGGACTCATCGGAGTTACTGGACCGACCGGACCTTTCATGACCGGACCGACTGGACCGACCGGACCTATCGGGCCTACAGGCCCAACTGGTCTGATAGGAATGACGGGCCTTATCGGACCGACCGGTCCAACTGGAACGACTGGACCGATC
>Ga0315547_1001224_pt1 | contig 20987 bp, 16 predicted proteins | sample SalMarSW160240MG_2_FD_202542 | JGI IMG/M metagenome (GOLD analysis project Ga0315547, IMG submission 202542) | Salt marsh sediment microbial communities from the Plum Island Ecosystem LTER, Massachusetts, United States - Salt Marsh Sediment SW1601-240 ...
TTGCTCGTATAAGATGGCGATTGTAGCCTTCTCAGCAAGATAAAAGTCTTCCAGCTTTCGAGATGTCCATCGTCGTTGAGATTTGGCGGATCTGGGTATGGCACGGATGAGTGCGGATCAAATTCGGAAGTTTGAAAAAACAGGGGAAAAGTAGATTCTCCATCATTCTGTTCCTGTTCAATAAAACTTATTCAACTGTTAATCCTGCATTAATTTACCAAACCACCGTTTTTTTCTATCTTCAGCCTGTAACAAGCTGCCGGAGGTAATAATAAATGAGCAGAATTTCCCTACTCGCGGCTTTGGCGTCATTATCGGTATTGCTGCCGGTCACGGGTGAGACTCTAACCTTGGATGTCGACACAGCCGTTCAGCTAGCCCTGGAGAACAACCTGCAGATCAGAAGCGAACAGATCGATCTGAATACCGCGACCCGCTCGAAAGAGGTTGCCTGGAATGAGTATCTGCCGCAGATAAACACTTCGATCAACCTGAGCCGCTCCAACGAGATTATAGGGTTGGACCCTTCCCCGTGGAATCTCGGCTTCTCCGTGGAAGCAAGCCTGGCCCCATCAGCGGCCACGCAATACGCCGTTCGTGAAGCGGGCTTGGCTTACGAATCCGGCCTTATCGATTTTCAGACCGCAAAAATACAGGTAGAGAGGGACGTACGTAAGGCGTTTTTTAGCCTCATCGTTGCCGAGCAGAGCATACAGTTGGCCGAACAGGAGCTGGTTACAGCGCAAAAACGATACCAGCAGACCCTGCAGAACTTCGAGGCCGGGCTGGTGCCGCGATTGCAGGCGCTCTCCGCCCAGGTAGCCATGGAAAATTTGAAACCCGCGCTGGAACGACAGAGGATCGGCTACACGACAGCGCTGATGAACTTTGCGTTCATGCTTGGCCTGGATTCGAAAGATGAAATCGAACTTCAGGGTTCCATCGAAGCAGAGGCTCACAGCTTCGACGCGGGGCGGCTCATTCAACGCTACGTAAACAACAGACTCAATGTCCAGAGCCTGTTGAAGCAAATCGAAATACTGGGAAACACCAAGCGTCTCAGCAGGATTGCCGGGTTTAGCCCTACTGTCTCCCTCTCCTACTCCTACGCACCGGGGCTGAACGATCCATTCGGATCGGGTTGGAGCAATGATGATTCCTGGTCAGACAGCGGTCGTCTCGTACTGGCGGTGATGATGCCGCTACACGCCTTTATCCCCGGTTCACAGTTCCGTGAAGGACTGGCTGAACTTGATGACGGCATCGAGAAACTGCACCTGGCATTGGAGCAGGTTCGCGAAGCTGCAGCAATCGAGATCGAGTCTATCGTCCTGGAGCTGGAAAAATCCCAACGCAGCATGACGGCTTTTGATCTCAACGTAGAGCTTGCCCGGGAAGCGTACGATCTAACCGAAGAAGCCTACCGGGCAGGTACCGAGGAGCTGCTTGAAGTACAAAACGCCTCGGACGAGTTGAACAAAGCACAGCTCGCACTATTGAACGAAAAGTATACCTATCTCAGTGGTCTGTTGGACCTGGAATATGCGCTCAACACCAAGTTGAGCGAGCTGGAGGAAAGCAATGAATAATAGCAAAATAATGATCGGAATACCTGTTCTTTTCCTACTTCTGGTGGCCCTTATCGGCTGCGGCCCGGGCGGATTACTCCTAGGACGCGCCAGCAGCAACGACAACGCCGGGCAACCTTCCCAGCCCCAAGGTAGTGCCTCTCAAGGTTTTTCTCCTCCAGAAGGGCCCGTTCCCCCAGAGGGCTTCAAGCCACCCGAAGGGGCGAACCCCCCGGGAGGAACGGAATTTCCGATGATGGGTTTTGGTATGGGAGGCGATGCGGCCGTGGCCGTAACAACGATTCGTGCCTCTTCCGGATCAATCGCTCAAAGCCTGAAGCTTGGCGGGGAGGTGGTTACGCAGGACAGTGTCAATGCTTTCGCCGACATTGCCGGAAAAGTAAGCAGTATCCTGGTCGATGTCGCGGACACCGTGAGCAAAGGACAGGTAATCGCCAAAGTAGATCCTTCCAGACCGGGTCAGGAATACACGGAGAGCTCGGTGCAGGCTCCGATCGGTGGGACCGTTACCGCCGTTCCCATACGGGTAGGGGAAACGATCAGCAATGTTACACCGATAGCTACGATCGGACGTCTAGATGCCCTTGAGATTGAAACCCACATCCCTGAACGTTTCATCAGCCAAGTCCGGATCGGCACACCGGCGGTGATCTCCCTTGCCGCCTGGCCGGGAGAAACCTTTGAGGCCAGTGTCGTGGAGTTGAGTCCGGTGGTGAACCCAACATCGCGTACACTGGAGGCCACCCTTGTACTCAATCGCTACGACGGCCGCATAAAATCCGGCATGTATGCATCAGTGCAGCTGATTACTCAGGAAAAGCACGGAATCATTACGCTGCCTTCTGACTGCGTAGTCACCCGGGACGGGCACAATGTTGTGTACGTAGTGGCGGAGGATAAGGCGGTGGAGCGTCCGGTGCAGCTGGGGATTTCAGCTGAGGGCATGGCTGAGATCGTCAATGGGGTAGCGGTAGACGAGGAGATCGTCTGCAGCGGGCAGAGCTTGCTGTCCGACGGCGCCCAGGTACAAGTCATCGACAGTGAAGGAACGGGAGGGGATGCATGAGTCTGGCCAAACATGTTGTCAGCCGCCCCGTCACCTATCTGGTCGTTTTTGCTCTGATCATCGCTTTAGGCGTATATATGCTCACACTGCTGCCTGTTGACCAGTTCCCAAAGATAGAGCCGCCGATAATCTTGATCACTACCACCTACGGTGAATCCGCTCCGGAAACCATGGAAGAAAACGTAACGCGTGTATTGGAAGGGGCTCTGGCCAATGTCAGCAAAGTGGAGGAAATCAGCTCCACCTCCTCAACAGGACTCAGCATGATCATGCTCTCCTTCGCCTGGGGGACCGACCTGGCCGCAGCCACCGATGATGTACGGGACAGCCTCGAGCGAGTGAGAGACCGCCTCCCCGATGAAGCGAGCACTCCCACCCTTTTTAAATTCGATCCCTCCTCCATGCCGATCCTCCGCCTCGCCCTGCGGGGCGACCGCAGTGCCGATGATCTTTACATCCTGGCCATCGACACGGTCCAGGCCAAACTGGAACGCATCGAGGGAGTAGCCACCACCAGCGTGGAAGGGGGCCGGGAACAGGTCATCCGCATCGAGATACCCCAGGACCGTCTCGAGGCCTACGGCATCTCTCTGACTGAAGTGGCCGCCGCTTTGGCCAGACAGAACATCGAAGGCAGCGGCGGGGACATCACCGAAGGCAGCCGCAACTATGTGGTGACAACCGCAGGCAGTTATCAGAACCTCGAGGATATCGAGAACACGGTCGTTACCTACAGGGGTAATAGCGCCGTGCTCATGCGGGACCTGTCCGACGTCAAGCTGGGATATGAAGATTACAGCAGTCTGGTCTATATAAACGGAGAGCCGGGAGTCTATATCTCCGTCCAGAAGGAGAGCGGCAGCAATTCCATCGATGTGGCAGACAGGGTGATGGATCAGCTCGGGGTGATCAACAAGCAGCTCCCCCTGGGTGTTCAACTCGAGGTGATCATGGACACCACCTCGATGGTACGGGATTCGATGTCCCAGGTTGTAACCTCCGCCCTGTACGGAATCGGATTCGCCGTGCTGATCCTGCTTCTGTTCCTGCGCAGACTGCGAAGCACCCTGATCGTGGCAATCGCCATTCCCGTTGCCATCCTGGTAACGGTCATCGGTATGTATTTTCTCGATATTTCTTTCAACATGATCTCCCTGACGGGATTGATTCTAGCGCTTGGAATGGTTGTGGATGGTTCGATCGTGATCCTGGAAAACATTTATCACTACCGGGAGAAGGGCAGCAAGCTGACCACAGCGGCGGTCCTGGGCAGCCAGGAAATGATGACCGCCATTACCGCCTCTACGCTGACCACGGTGTGCGTCTTTTTGCCTCTAGTTATCTTTCGCAACAGGCTCGATATGATCGGACAGCTGGTCAAGGATCTCTCCTTCACCGTGGTCATCGCCCTGCTGGCTGCCCTGACGGTAGCGGCAACTCTGGTTCCCGTACTGGCCAGCTATGCCCTGCCGGTTTATACCACCCGCCAGCGGCCGGTCCGGAGCCGGGCTTTGGCGGGAATCGATTGGCTTCTCGGTGGAGCGATCCGCGCCCTGCAGTCGGGCTACCGCAAAGCACTGCGATTGCTGCTGCGCATCCGCTGGATCGTCATCCTGGCCGTGCTGGCGTTGTTTGTGGGAGTGCTCACCCTGGTGCCCAAAGTCGGTTTCCAATTCATGCCGACTTCACCGGATGATATCGTTCAAATCGATGTCGATCTGCCCGCGGGCACAACCTTGGAAAAGACAAGGGAGACGCTGTTCCGCTTGGAGACTCTGGCCAGAGAAGAAATCCTCGGGTATGACAATATTGTCCTTACGGTGGGCGAACGGGGTTTCTTCGGAGGCTCCGGAACGAATACGGGCAGCTTGCAGATAACCCTCAACGGCGAGGGGGACAGCTCGTTCGGCGCCCAGACCAAGTTGAGAAATCACTACGGGGAATTTCCCGATGCCAGCTTTTCGGCGGGCAGCTTCAGCATGATGGGAGGAGGTTCGGGAGTGGATGTCGCCGTGTTCAGCGATAATCTGGACAGAGCTCTCGCTGCGGCAGAGCAGATCCAGGATCTCATTGAAGGCAACCTTCCTGAGGTCCGGGAAGTGGACATCGACATCGACGCCGGTCTGCCCCATCTTGAGGTGGTGGTGGACCGTCAAAAAGCCTTTGACCTGGGTGTCTCCATGAGCTCGGTGAACTCGGAGATTCGCGCTGCCATGGCCGGTACAACTGCCACCGTCTACCACTCCGCCGGCGAGGAGTATGACGTGCTGGTGATCCTGGATGAAGCGGATCGTAATGATATACCGGCCCTGGAGCGTTTTTTCACGGTATCAGGAGCCGGTCAACGCGTTCCCGTGGCCAGCTTCGCCCATTTGGAGAAGACCACGGGCCCGGTGGACATAAACAGGGAAAATGAACAGCGGGTGGTCCATGTAGCGGGAAGCCTGCTGCCCGACACAAAAGCCGATCAGGTCGAGTCTCAACTCCAGGCTCTGGTCAATGCCAACATCGTCCAGGACGATGAGCTCAGGATCGAATATGTCGGCTCCATGTCGGATCTCAGTGAAACGGGAATGGAACTGGCCATCATCGGCCTGATGGCGGTGATTCTGGTTTTCGGGGTGATGGCGGCTCAGTTCCAGTCGTTCAAGGACCCGCTGATTATCTTCTTCACCATTCCTCTTCTGTTTGTCGGCGTGATACTGATGTATCTGCTGACGGGAGAGCCCTTCAGCATCAGCAGCGCGATTGGTTTGGTCGTACTGGTTGGCCTCGTGGTCAACAACGGGATCGTGCTGGTGGATTACACCAACCTGCTCAGAGCACGGGGGGTCGAAGTACGGGAGGCCTGTATAGAGGCGGGAGGAAACCGGTTGCGGCCTATTCTCATGACATCTCTGACGACGATTCTGGCCATGGTGCCGATGGCCTTCTTTGGAGGAGCAGGCTCGGAGCAGGTGCGCCCCATCGGCGTTACCGTGATCGGCGGATTGACTTCCAGTACGCTGATCACCCTGTTCCTGGTGCCCGTTATTTACTCTCTGTTTAACGAGAAACGCAGGAAGCAGAAAAATAAAGCCGCCGGGAAACAAAAACAGCTGGCGCCTGCTTCGTGATGAAAAACCGAATCGAAGGAGTAGATCCATGCGACTGGAAATTATTGCCAATCATTCCGTAGAGGAGGATATCCTAGAAGCCCTGCGGCAACGTGGGGTTGGAAAATATTTCACCAAGATCCCTGCGGTGCAGGGCATTGGAAGCTCGGATCCTCGGCTCGGCGATCACATTTGGCCGGAGGAAAATTTTTTATTGATTCTCTACTGTGATGCAGAGCGAACCGATCGTGTCGTCGAAGCCGTGAAAGAGGTGAAGACACGATTCAAAGACGAGGGGATCAAGCTCTTTGCCGTACCCGAGTCAAAGGAGCTGGTTTGACATCGTCCGATCGCGGAGGTGAAGGGTTATCAAAGCTGGGATAACGAAATTATAATGATGGACAGGGAAAGAGAGGGTGCCATCCGTTGAAAATAGCACTTATGAATTAAGGAGCAATCCCCTGAGAGCGAAAGTCCTCGTCGTAGAAGACGAACGGGAAATCGGAGAACTGATCGGCATGTATCTCCGCAAGGAGGGAGTTGAGACCCTGTTGGTAGAATCCGCCGAAGAAGCAATCGACCGCCTCCAACACACGAACTTCGATCTGATCGTTCTCGATATTAATCTACCAGGAATGGATGGATTCGAGTTTCTCCAAGAGTTGCGCCATAAAAGTGACATTCCGGTTCTCATTGTCTCGGCTCGCAACGAGGATGAAGATCTGATCCTCGGTTTGGGGATCGGGGCGGACGAATTTGTCACCAAGCCCTTTTCTCCCAAAGTACTAGTGGCGCGAATACGTGCCCATCTGCGACGGACCCGAAAGGAACAAACGACTTCGCAGCCAAAGGATGTGGTGCGTTTTGGTCCATTCTCCCTGGATATCAGAGGCCACATTCTGGAAAAAGGACGGGAGCGCATACCCCTGCCACCGATGGAGTTCGAGCTTCTCAAATTTCTGGTCATTCATCCGGGGGACGCCATGACGCCGGATCAGATCTACGAGGCTGTCTGGGGTCAGAACTACGGAGATATCGCCACGGTATCCGTTCATATTCGCCGCCTGCGTAAAAGAATCGAGACCGATCCCACCCAACCGGTATATATAGAACCGATTCGTGGAGCCGGGTACCGTTTCAATCCCGATCGGTTAGGAGCCGAAGCATGAAGTTTCGCCTCAAGCTGATGATCCTGGTGGCAGGTGTCACGGTGCTGCCCATGATGGTCATTGCACTTGTATTTTATCTGAACGGTGTGAATCTTCTTCGCGCCGGTCTCCCCTCTCCCGGGCGGTTTTTTGCTATGAAGAAATGGATCACAGAAGATCTGCCGATAGCATGGAAAAACGGGGTGATCGGCAACTCCGTCGAATCCTTACCTCTTGATGAAGATGTGGTTGTAATTGACACCACGGGGCGAATCATGCTGAGCACGAATTCGGAGCTCAGAATCGGAGAGATCGTTCTGCTGACAAAGCTATACACCCTCCGTTCTGAGGAAGCCCGAATCCCTGGAGGACTGCATCATCCTGTGGTAGTAGACGGACAAGTAGTAGGGATAGTGTTCCAATTTCCAGCCATTCCGCAGGATTTTGCCGCTAAACTCTCCGTCCGTTTGGAAGGATTTTTGGTCTACCTCAGCGTCACTCTAGTCGTTGCGATCGTCATCATAGTTTTGATCACCCGATCTCTGCGTCGAGAAATCGGTAGTCTACAGAGAGCGGCATCGCGGGTGGCCAGCGGTGATTTAGAGTTCCAGCTCACACCCCGGGGCAACGACGAGATCACCGCTCTTACTCGCTCCTTCGAGTCGATGCGACGCACCCTTAAGGAAGAGCAGGCCCGACGCTCACGCTTTCTTATGGCAGTATCACACGACCTTAAAACCCCACTCACAGCGATTAAAGGGTATATCGAAGCGATAACCGACGGTATGGCAACGGAACCGGAGGCACTGCAGAGTCATTTATCCATTATTACCGATAAATCCAAGCTGCTCGAGACACGAATCAACGAACTGATCGACCATGTAAGAATGTCGACCGGACAGTGGCAGATGAAGCACCGTCCAATCAAGATCCAACAGTTCCTTACTGAAATGGGGAAGACTTTCCAGGCAGATGCCTCGATCTTTCAAAGAGAGTTTAGTTGTCAAATCGATTTACCGGAAGGGATAGAGTTACCGGGAGATCAGGATCTCCTGACCCGCGCTCTGGATAACCTCTTTCACAACGCTCTCAGGTACACCAAAGAGGGGGATTCGATTTGGCTCCTAGCCCGGATGGAAGGCAGCGAAGCGGTGATCACTTTCCAAGACAGCGGGCCGGGTGTTGTCGAGGAAGACCTCGAACTGATCTTCGAACCTCTCTACAGGGGAACGTCTTCACGGCGAGAAGCCGGCATGGGTCTTGGATTGTCCACGGTCCGGTCCATCATCGAAGCCCATAGCTGGACCATCGAGGCCTCCATGCCTCCCGGTAGGGGATTGACTTTCGTTATTCGGGCAGAAGCATAACCGCAGCTCAACGAATGAGGCTACATCGGCATGGTTGGTAGGGAGCGAAATTTATTGCCTCACCTCGCCCTTCCATACCATGCCCCTTCGTTCATATCTTATCGATGTGGCACTGGTGTTATTATTTATACTGCCGGCGGTCGGAGTCGAACCGACACGAGGGTCACCCCTCACCAGATTTTGAGTCTGGCACGTCTACCAATTTCATCACGCCGGCCTGATTTCACGAGAGTAGTCTGCAATCCTGCACCTTGTCAAGAAACCTCAGCTCTGCTTAACTGCCTATCTGAATGTACAAGTTGTACGAAAATTGCCGTCTCTGTCCGCGCAACTGCGGAGTAGACCGTGTGCGGGGTGAGAAGGGATACTGCGGCGAGGATGCTCAGATCAAAGTCGCCTGGGCCGGTCTGCACTTCGGGGAAGAACCGCCCCTGATCGGGAAGGGAGGCTCGGGGACGGTTTTCTTCACCGGCTGCACCTTAAAGTGCGATTCCTGCCAGAACTGCCAGCTCAGCAGGCAGGGCTTGGGACGGGAGATGTCCTCAGGTGAATTTGAACAGCTGATGCTGCGGATCCAGGAACGGGGCGCCGAGAACATCAATCTGGTGACCGCCACCCATTTTGTCCCGGCGATCATAGAGGCTGTGGCCGCTGCCCGAGCTCAAGGGCTCTCTCTTCCCGTGGTTTGGAATTCCTCTGGATATGAAAAGGTCTCCACTCTGCAGATGCTGAAAGATACCGTCGATGTGTATCTTCCCGATTGCAAGACCCTGGATTCAGCGGTGAGCAGACGCCTCATGGGGGCAGCGGATTATCCAGAAGTCGTACAGTCGGCGCTGCTGAGGATGATCGAAGACAAGCCCCTGATCGTGGGGGAGGATGAAATCCGGCAAGGGGTTATTGTGCGCCATCTGGTGCTGCCTGGATTGCTCGAACAGAGCCGGGAAGTTCTGCGCTGGTTCGCGGGTCATCTCAAGGATCGGGCACTTCTCTCCCTCATGTTTCAGTACACACCACCGCCGTTAGGGCAGGGAGGTGCTGCAGCGGAAAGGAGTTGCGCGGCAAAGGTTATTACTATGGAAGAAAGAGGTCCGGAAGCGGAGGGGAAACGGAGCAGGCCGCTGCACTTGGAGCGTACCGTTAACCGGCGGGAGTCCAGGCAGGTCTTGACCTGGCTGGAGGAGCTGGAGATCGAAGATGGCTTTGTCCAGGAGCCGGCCCGCAACTCAGACTGGCTGCCGGATTTTACTCAGGCATTTCCCTTTCCCGAGGGCCAGGCGGTGCCGATCTGGCACTACGAATCCGGATACATCGGTCGATAGGACGGAATTTCGCAGAGCAATCCAACGAATGGCTCGAATCGCTCAGTCCGGGCCGATCACCGTTCCCTCGAAGGCCTGATCGTAGAGGATCTTTTTCAGGTTATCGATGTTGCGGCCGCCGGCTACGATGACTCGAAGTTTGATCTGAGCGGCTCTCTCGGTGGCCACCGGATCGAAGGGCACATTGATCCCCGGTTTCCAGGTACTCCCTACCAGCTTCTGAAAATCTTTCCAGCCCACCCGGTCTAGGGGCTTCGCCTCCGGATCGACTTTGGGATCCCCGGTATAGACCTTGGTGATGTTGGAGAGATTGAGCAGCGTGTCTGCCTGAAAGCGTTCGGCCAGGAGAACCGCGTCATAATCTGTTGAGAAGCCCGGCTTCCATCCCGCCGCCACCAGCACCCGCCCGGGAAACACACTTACCGCTGTAGGATCCGTGATCACCTGTTCCGGGCAAAAATCACGGAACAGCTGCTTGAGCAGCTCCGCGTTTAGTCGAGTCGCGGCGATTCCGATCCAATCCAGGACGTCCGCAGCCGCTTCCGGGATCACGGTCCTGTAGGCTCGTTGGTACTCCCTGGCCGGTCCACCGCCCCCGCAGACCAGGATCAGGCGGCTGTCGGGTTTCCTTTCCAGGTATTCCAGCAGCGCAGCTCGAAACGCCAGCAGAAAGTTAGAATCGACCTTGTCCGGAACAATGATCGACCCGCCCAGGGAAATCACCTTTGTCTGGCTCATCACCCATGCCTCCGCTAGTAGTGTATGAGGAAAAGCCGAAAACGTTCAAGCAACGGCTGCCAAGACAGTGACGCTACATACAGGTTGCTTCGATCACAACCCCGAATAATTCGGCAGCATCCCATTTCAGGGTTTTCTCAGGCGAAATGGCGTATTGTGGCCTGCAGCGCATCCACCTGGAGTTTAACGTTTTCCATACGCTGCATGCCTGTCTTGAACAGACAGAGCTGCTTGCGGATACCTTTCAGCGTGGGACAGTCCCACTCACCGTAGCCCTTTACATTCCCCTTGTATCTCGGATCGTATAGAGGCGATCGCTCCTTGGATCCGTAGAAACTCAAATCCCGGAAAACCGGCTCCAGATGAACCGGCGTGTAGCAACCGTAGAGACCGTCGCCGCCAGATTCGATAAAGACCTCCCGGAACTGACGCCAGTCGACACCGAGATTTTGCTCGTCCAGGCGGACGGGATACGTCCAGTATGTGTGAAGGCACCCCTGGGGAGTGTACGGTGGAATCAGCCACTCGCATTTTTCCTCCTGGATCACCCGCTCGTACTGCCCGGCAATGTAGCGGCGGGCCGCCACCAGATAATCCAACCGCTCCAGTTGAGCTAATCCGAGAGCGGCTTGCGGCGCTGACATACGGAAGTTATAGCCTAGAGCGTCGTGGCGTTCGAAGCTCCAATCCTGGCGGATATCCCGCGGAATCATTGTGGCGCCCGGACGGGCACTAAGGACTCGGTACCCCTGGACTGCTGCCTTACGGATCCGGGTAGCGTATTCATCGTCGCTGGTCACAACCATACCACCGTCGTTGCCGCTGGTCATGTGTTTTGAACCCTGAAAGCTGAAACTTGCCGAGTGACCGAGAGTCCCCACAAGGTTTCTTTTGTACTCGCCCAGAAAGGTCTGGGCGTCATCTTCGATCACCACCAGGTTGTTCTTGCGGGCTAGCTCGAGAATCGGATCAAAATCCGGCGATAGGCCGAAAATGCTGACGGGGATCACTGCACGCGTGTGTTCCGTGATCTTGCGTGCTAGGTCCTCCACTTCCATGCAGTAGGTGCGGGAATTAGAATCGACAAACACAGGTACAGCGTTGCACTGAATTACAGCGAAGGCGGTTGCCGCCATTGTCAGGGATGGGACGATCACTTCATCTCCCGGCCCCACTCCGGCACCCAGGAGGCAGGCTACAATGGTGCCCGAACCCGAGTTCATTGAAATAGCATAGTCAGACCGGAACTTTGCGGCAAAGGTCGCTTCGAACCGGGCCAGCATGTTGGCCGATTCCTTGTTGCCGAAGCCGTCATCCAGCACTTCATCTATGAGTTCCCGGTCCCGAATCCCGCAGCGGGTGGGAGGTAGATGGGCGAAAATTTCCTCTCCATCGAGCGAAGCAATTGGTTTCTTGTAGTTGTACTGCATGGAATTTCTCCGATTGTTTTCGATCGCCGCTACGTATTCTGATCAACCGCAGAGATCCAGTCACTGAGCTGTTCCGGTTTCTTTACCCCAGCGACCAGTGAGCCCACTGCAGGTTGCTCCAGCAGTTCGATCAAGGCGTGCTGCATCAGCGTACGCGCTTTGGACTCAGCGCCGCGCTTGATAAACTCGAGCTTGTCAAAGAGTTCAGCCGGCAGGGGCAGTGTTCCCCTTCGATCACAAAATTGCCGTTGAAATAGACCTTTCGTTCTTGATTCATGGTGATCATCTCCCTGAATTGCGGTGCTTGTTGTTATTGCAGGTTGTATTCCCAGAAATTGGACGACCTTGACGCCACCCATGATACAATACTAAGTTCGTTAGAACAACATCGCTAAAAAAATCAAATCATGAATGAGAAGCTGGAGCGATTGCTCGTACACCTCTGTCAGTCCCTCGATCCGGAGCATCACCGAGCCGCCGCCGAACTGAACCAGAATGTTCTTTGCTGGAAAAAGGTCCGTCGACTTCCTGTCGTTTTTTCTTTTCCCCTTCCCGTTGAGCTGCCGTTTCAACCTTATCCGCACAGCGAGATTTTCACTGCCCCCAGCAAAATGCTGTACAATGAGCTCGTTCACACTTGGAATCTGAGCATCGCTTGCAGGGATCGACTGAAAGACGAACTGCCGGTCACTATACGAGCAAATTTCGGCACGGTCCTCGTTGCTTCCCAGTTTGGCGCCCGTGTCGAGCTGGTTGAAGAGAATCCACCTTGGGTGGTCCCGTTTACCAGCGATGCGGATTTCCGAAAAGCACTGAAGACGGATCCCCTCAACTTCAACCATGGATGGTGTCGGCGGGCCGAGGATACTTATGGCTATTATCGTCACGTACTGTCCCAGTACCCCGAGCTGCGGCGGCTTGTTTGGATCACTCTTCCCGATCTGCAGGGACCAATGGATACCACAGAGATGCTGAGGGGTCGTGAGCTGTTTACCGATTTCTATACCGATCCTGATCTGGTCGAAGAGGCGATGGGAACGATCGCCGCGGCTCAAGTAGCATTGGCCCGACGATTTGCCGGCATCGTTCATGATGGACCAGAAGGTTTTTCACATCAGCACGGGATGCAAATCCCCGGTCGTATCCTGATTCGTAGCGATACTGCAATAATGATTTCCCCTCAAATGTATCGGGAACAGGTTAAGCCCCACGACCAGCGAGTTTTAAGGGAGTTGGGCGGAGGAGGGATTCACTCCTGTGGCAATCTTGAGCACCTCATTCCCGAAATGCTACAGCTGGATTCTCTCACTTGTGTTGATCTCGGTGAAGCCCACAAGAATGACTTGGATTCGATCTATGCGAAGGTAAGAGAGCGGCGCTGTCCATTGATCCGGATTCGGGTGGATGAGCGCGAGTTGGTGACCGGACGTGTCATGGACCGGTTTCCTACCGGCGTCACCCTGGTTCATGAAGCAGCTTCACTTAATGATGCCTGCCGAATCATGAGCACCTACACCAGGGCTACGGAAGGGGTAGGTTGACAAACTGTTTCTGACTGATCCGATGTTCAGCCACACTTCCGGAGCGACTATTTCTCCATTGGCTGTTTTTCGTAGCCCCAGCGGTCACCCACGTTCTTAAACACCTGGGTTACGTATGGGCCTTCCATGTACCTCTCGAGATCACCCTCTACCAAAGCGGATTTGAGGATCTTCATGGCTCCATCGTAGGCTCTCAGTGTCTCGGCGATGATCTTATCGTTATGGGAATAACTCATAGCGTGATAGCCGATGAACAGCACACCTCTTTTAATGCATTCCTGTTGAAACAAGCTCTTGAGCTGGAGGGGAGAAAATCGTTGCTCCGGATCTGTCGCGAGCAGGAAATTTTTCGGCGGATATCCGCGAGTGCTGATGAACTCGGTAATGCCGTTTTTCTTGGCCAGATCGTCGATGCTGTTCATGAGTTTTCGACCCTGTTCCCATATGAAGTCGATCACCTGCTTATCTTCCATTTCGCTAAGTGTTGCTTTTGCCGCCGCTAATGACAGTGCCTCACCGCCAAAGGTAAAGGAGAAAAAAACGCCAAGCTTGTCACCGCGATCTTCAAACTCCCGCATGATCTCTCCTCTTCCCGCCAACACGGATAGAGGAAAACCGTTACAGATTGCCTTGCCGTAGCAGGCCAGGTCTGGCTCTACACCGAAATACTCCGCCGCTCCACCGAGGGCGAACCGAAAGCCCGTAAACAGCTCATCGAAGATTAGAACGGCGCCGTGTTTGTGGGTAAGGGATCGTACTGCTTCGAGAAACCCCGGTTCTGGAGGTGTCATGGCCACAACTTCCATGATTACCGCGGCGATTTCCTCCCGGTTGCTTGTGAAAAGATCGGTCAGCGAATCGAGGTCGTTGTATTCAAATTTGAGGGATAGGGAAGAGGTGGCTTGGGGTATACCCCGGTTTCTCTCGGTGGTCCCGATATACCAATCCTGGAAGCCGTGGTATCCGCAGCAGGCGATTTTATCTCGGCCCGTGTACGCACGAGCCAGTCTCAGAGCCACCGAGGTTGCGTCGGAGCCGTTCTTGCCGTAGCGAACCATATCAGCCCAAGGAAGGATCCGGGTGAGCATCTCCGCAACCTCCACCTCCAGTGGGTGCATCAAGGTGAAGGTGCTTCCCCGATCGAGTTGTTCTTTTACCGCCCTGTTTACTACGGGATTGCAGTAGCCGAGAACCATAGGTCCAAGGGCCATGGCATAATCAATATACCTGTTCTCGTCCACGTCCCAGACATAGGCACCTTTCCCTCTGTGCAGGTAGTTCGGTGCAACCCCCTGAACCCACTGAGTGGGTCCTTTGGCTAGAGTTTGTGTTTGACAAGGGATCAGCTTTTTAGCCCGTTTCAGGTACTGCAATGATTTTTCGATACTTCGTTCCGGCATCTTTTAACTCCACTCTGCGTACAATAGCATGCAGGATCTTTAAAGTCAAAAAAGAATCGGTAACCTTTCCACGGTAACAAAGAGGTGTTTGTTGACCGGTGTTCCTTTATGCAGGTATCATCAGATCGTGCGGTGACACCCAGACTCGCCGATGTTGGGTCGTTCTTGAGGGTGGAATACGCTGTAAGCGAAACCTAGGATAATCATGAGCAACGATAAACCGAACATTGTGTGGATCGGCCTGGATCAGATGCGATGGGACACTGCTGGTTGTTATGGCAATCCAGTGTGCCAAACACCGAACATCGACCGACTAGCCCAAAAGGGTGTCCGGTTCAGCCAAGCTTACACTCCCTGCAGCCTCTGCAGTCCCGCCCGGGCCTCTATGTTTACCGGGCGTTACGCATTTCGTCACGGTATGCTCACTAACTGCGACCTCTACCACTATGTTGCGGCGGAGCTATCAGCGCCGAACACGCTACTTCATTCACGACTGCTTGCGGCGGGCTACCGCTGCGGATTTGTCGGCAAATGGCATGTGGGTACGCGAAAAGGACCTGTCGACTATGGCTTTGAAGGCATGAATGTCCCGGGTTATGGCAATATCCGACGGGAACCGGACTTTCTTGCCTATCTTGAGAAACGTAGTTTGCGATACAGCATTGAACCGGATGTATTCGCTAATCCGGGTGAGCAGACCTTGCTTTCGGGGGTCTGGAAGGGTCCCACCGAATCCACTCCTGCCTACTATCTTGCCGAGAGAACAAATGAATTGATATACGAATTTGCTCGGTCAAATAAGCCCTTTTTTTTGACCTGCCAGTTCTGGGGTCCCCACGAGCCGCATCTTCCCAGCAGTGAATACGCGGGCCTGCACAACCGCCGTCGGATCGGACCGTGGATCAATTTTGTTGACAGCTGGCAGGGAAAGCCGGAGAGGGTCCGACGTACCCATACGGACTTCTATCGGGATCTCCCTCAAACCTGGGAACGCTGGCGGGAGGTGGTGGGTGCTTACTACGATCAAACGACCATGATCGATACCCAAATTGGGCGCATTCTGACACGTCTGGAGGAATTGGGTCTTCAGGAAAACACGGTGATTATCCTGACTGCTGATCACGGTGATATGACCGGAAGCCATGGGGGAATGAATGACAAGGGCTTCTTGTATGAAGAAGCCCAAAGAATCCCGCTGATCGTTGTCTGGCCGGGAGGCTTTTCAGATGGGCTTCAGCGGAACGAGTTGGTGTACAATATGGACATCTTCCCGACGCTTCTGGATCTGTTGGGGATGCGGGATGACTCTCTCGATGGACGCTCCCTGATACCCTATCTGGGGGGAAGCTCAAGCGAGAATACCCCTCGAGACGCGGTCTACCTGGAGTTTCATGGAATCCGTTTTCTCTACTCACAGCGGGGAATCGTGACCAAGGACGGTTGGAAATATATCTTCACTCCGGGGGACCGGGATGAACTCTACGACCTCAACACAGATCCCGGAGAGCTGTGTAACCTGTTGGCAACATCTCCGACCTCAGAGATATGGGAGAAGGCAATCATGCTACAGGAGGAGATGATGCAGCTGGCAGTAGAATCAGAGGATCCGCTGCAGGTGGGAATCAACAAGTTCTTCGGTCACTGGGACCGTCCCTCGACCCAACCGGAACCCTCGCAGCTGTAAACTCAGCTTCTTGGTTTGGTAGAAGCAAGATAACTCTGGAATTGGGCGAGCGTTTGAGCTGCTCCGGTTCGTAGAAAACCGATATCCGAACCTCCGATCAAGAGTTGGTACCCCAAATCCACGGCTGTTTTCAGAGATTCCAGTGTCCCTGACGTGCACCCACAGTATTTCCCCGTCTTCTCCGCCGCTCGGGACACCCTGCGCATAGCCTCTTGAAGCTCTCCGGACTGATCGACGGCGGTATCCACGGGAAGGCCCATTTGCAGCTTCATATCGTCCGGTCCGAAGAACAGACATTCAAACCCATCAAGGGCGGCGATCGTCTCTATTGCCCCCAGCGCTGCCAGGGTTTCGATCTGCAGGACGAGCAGAATCTCCTGGTTCCGGAAATATTCTCTTCCTTCCAGATCGATAACCCGCCGTCCGCCGAAGGAACGCTTACCTACCGGAGGGAAACGGACCGCCTCTACGATGCTTCGGGCCTGCTCCGCGGTCTCGATCATGGGGACCATGATGCCCGAAGGTCTAAGATCTGCTACCGGGCCGAGAAAGCCGGGAGTGTCATCCGGGACACGAACCAGCGAATCGACTCCGATCAGATCGGCGGCTCGTATGGCATTGGCGATGGCATCGTAGCTGTGCTGTCCGTGCTGGCCATCGATCCAAACAAAATCCCAGCCCTTGCACATTCCTTCGATGATTCCGGCGGCCGGGTACATGTTGCATACCCCCAATACCCGGTTGCCCTGATGCAGTTTTCGTAGCAATTGGTTTTCCATTAGTCCTTCCTCGTGTCGCTATACGTTTTCAAGAAATCGGCCAGCTTCTCCGCTGTCCGTGCGTAGGCCATTGCCTGTGACTCAAAGGTAACCCCGCCTACATGAGGCAAGATCAGTAGGTTGTCGTGTTCCCGGGAGTAGCGGATAAGCGGATGGTCGGCAAGATCTCGACTCCATTCCCCTTCGATCACATCTAGACCGGCAGCGGCGACTTTCCCTGTTTCGAGAGCTTCGACAAATGCATGTTCATCGATAATCGCACCACGAGAGGTGTTGATGATGACGATACCCTGCTTCATCTTGGCAAATGCCTTGGCTCCGATAAGACCACGAGTGTCCGGGCTGAGATGAATATGAATGGAGAGAATATCAGCTTCCTCCAGCAGGGTGTCAAAGTCTACCTGCCGGACCCATTCGGCTTTTATCCTTTTTATATCACTGGCAATAACCTTCATGCGAAAAGCCCGGGCATACTCTGTGACCATCTCGCCGAGCCTGCCGTAGCCGAGGATGCCTATGGTTTTCCCGCTGAGTTGATGTCCCCTGTATATATCCCTGCCCCAGATCCCTTGTCTTGCCGACTCAAAGCCCCAAGGGATCTTTCGAAGTACTCCGAGGAGGAGCGCCCAGGCCAGCTCAGCCGTGGCGGTGATGGTCTTTAAGAACTCGTAGTCCTCTTTGAGGCTTATTATGGTAATGCCCTTGGATCGGGCGTATTCGATTTCGATGTGGTCGAGTCCGGTCGACGGGGTGGCGATGGCTCTGAGCCTCTCGGCCGCATCGATGACATGTCGGGTTACCTGCACCTGAAGGGAACAGTAGTAAGCATCGTACTGGGGGATGAACTCCAGAAGCCTCTGCTGGTCAGGCTCTTCGTAACGGATCTCGGAGATTTCTTCGAGTAATGTAAAGACTTCCGGGGCAAAAGGTAGATGCGCCATGCATAGTACTTTTGGTTTTTTTCGATTTGATGCTCTCATCGTTTACTCCCTAGAAATCCAAGCCGTAGATCTTGAAATCCGCGGTGCACGGATTTCCGATTGCAAGGTGTAATTCTAACGCGGAGAGATCGCAGATATAGGCAGCTGTTGTAGCGAGGGTCTCGTCGGTGGAAAGATGCTGGCAGATGGAATGGGGAGCATCTTGGTGATCCGCGAATATCCGCTTCAAGGCCTCAACGCTCAGGCTGCCACTGCTGCGATCGAGGAGCTTCTGGATGTTGCGCTGACGGGTGGGTGAACTTGCCAGTACCTCCTCCTCTTTTTCATATCGCTTGAGCTCTGTACTTAATATCGAATTGGCGTGTCCGAAGGCTCTGTTAGATACATCCCTCAGGCTCAGTCGACCCATCACACTTTCCAAACAGACCAGGGATCCCTGCGAATCTCCCAGAATCATGCATAGGTTCTGGAATGATAATCCCTGGATCGCCTCTAATACCTCCGAAACAGAGGAACGCTCCATCACCAGACGTTTGATCAGGCTGAAGGGAACGGTACCTCGTGCGGGTTCTTGAGCGTAAAGAGCGTTGCCGGTGAAGGAAAGGCCCTTGCCGGTAAGACAGATGTTGGCCATCCATCCGGGATAGTTTAAAAGCACCAAACGCTGGCCCGAGGCATAGGCCAGGCGCATGATCCGGTAACGGTTCAGCGGAGCACTGGTGTCTTTCGTCTGTCCAAGCAAGATCGTTCCATCCTGTGTTGTTGTACTCCCACAGGCTGCAGCGGTACAATCCGTCCGGGCCTCATCCTCGGTGGGAAGAAGACCGTCCCGGATCGCCGCGAAAAAGGCAAAGGGGTATCCCAGGGCGCTTCCATCCGCGACCCCCCTTATTTCTTCTATAGCGGTTGGAACGTACGTTTCGAACACCGGTTCATACGTGTCCACTACCCAATCGAGGAAGGCCGCTTCGCTGGTTCTGCGCTGTCGGGAATGCAGGCGCAGGGCGTGTACCGCCTCGGTTAGTATCTCATCCCGGAGCATTTCTCCGTGTTGGCATCCGATCTGGTAAGGGGAGCCGCGAAAATCGTACACGAGATGAGGTCCTGTTCGAGCACTGTTTCGCGGCTCGTGAACTTTCATGCTGTAGATTCCCGCAACTAAGTTGAAAAAATACTGAGATTGTCCCAAACTCTTTTCACAAACTGATAGGAAAGTGAGGAAGAGAAAGCGGGACGAACACACTTTTGTGAAACAGCAATTCGTCCCGCCCTCAAACAAGAGAGTTCATCATATTGTATATTCAGCGGGATGTCTACGACTTCGACAGAGTTCGTAGCCAATTTGTCATTCGATTCAGCACTCATGCCTGTCCGGCCTGCCAAGCAGCCGGTACTCTGAAGAAACACGCCTGGTACACCAAATACTATTACAGCGAGTCACTACGGATTCTGCGCTGTATCTGCACAGCATGTGGGGTTACCCATGCCATCATCCCCAATTTTTCCCTACCCGGGACCTCGATCGGGACCGAAGAAGCGCAAACCTACATCAAACTCCGTGAGCAGGGTCAAGGACGGCGGAGGGCTTCCAAGGTGTTCAGCGGAGCCAAGGCTATGAGCCCCAATCACCCGGCGGTGCTGGATGAAGCCTTTCGGGTGGCGGTGGACCGGGCCAAGGCGATCTTTGCCGGCAAGGCGGTGGATGGGCTTCAGGGATGCGCCTGGATTGAGGCCCTTACCGGTGAAAAGGATCAGCCGATTGTGAGCCTGAATCAGTACTGCCTGGAGCATCGGGTGAACGGGGTCTGCCTGACCCGATATACCATCCACCTGTTCCGGGAAAATACGGCGAGAGTCAAGGTTCCACATAATCCTGGAGCTGCTCGGATCTTCAAGTTGGTTATAGACTCCTGGTAACTACATAAACCAAGGAGGAAGTGAATGAACAAGGAGCAGGAAGAACAGAAAGGGCAAGCGATCATGGATTTTCGCTATTCCATCATCGCCGAGCTTCTCAACCCGTATCTGTCACGCACACAGAGAAGGGCACTGATGAGAGAAAAGGCGAACAGACAGTACCAGATCCCCTACTCGAACCGCACACGAATCACGGTGGAGTGCATCAAGAAGTGGTACGCCGCTTTCCAGCGTTTCGGCAAAGAGGGACTTCGGCCCAAACAACGATCGGACAAAGGGATCTGCCGTGCGCTTTCCGCCGAGGAAACAGCCGTCTTCTTAGAGTATCTGGAGCACAACCCGGAACTCACTGCCAAAGCTGCTTATCGGAAGCTGCGCGATGGAGGGGTTATCCACACCGAGATCTCCAAGTCCGCACTGTCTCGGCTGGTGCTGTCTGCCGGGCTGCAGCGAGAGCAGCGTATGCACAGCAAGGAGCAACGGCAGCAGCTGAAGTTTGCTTTCAAGTACCCCCTGGAATGCGTGCAGGCAGATCTCATGTACGCCTTTGAGGTCCCGGATGAGAAGGGAAAACGGAAACGGACGATTCTGTTGGCGATTCTGGACGATGCCACCCGCCGGGTGGTGTACAGCACCTTTGCGTTCCGGGAAGGTTCGCTGGCCTTTGAGTATGGCCTGAGGCATGTGCTTCTGTCCCACGGACGCATCGGCAAAATTTTCGTGGACAACGGCTCGGCTTTTGTTGCCTCAGAGACCGTGCGCATCCTCTCCATTCTCGGCATCCCCCTGATTCACTCCCGGGTCGGCTACGCTGCATCTCGGGGTAAGGTCGAACGCTACTTTCGTACGGTGAGGGACGGGTTCTTACGCCCTTTGGATAAGGAGTCGGTCCGCAGCCTGGCAGATCTGAACGCCCGCTTTCATACCTGGCTGGAAACCGAGTACCATCGATCGCCCCATCGGGGATTGG
>Ga0315547_1001226_pt1 | contig 20984 bp, 22 predicted proteins | sample SalMarSW160240MG_2_FD_202542 | JGI IMG/M metagenome (GOLD analysis project Ga0315547, IMG submission 202542) | Salt marsh sediment microbial communities from the Plum Island Ecosystem LTER, Massachusetts, United States - Salt Marsh Sediment SW1601-240 ...
AGCGCTCCCTGTGGAGCCAAGTTTTGGTCTTTAACTTTGAATTCTGTCATCAGCATCTCCTTCCTGATTCTACTACCTGTTAGTTCAGTATTATTTGGTTGTTGTGGTTAAGCAAAACATGAAATTTCGGTAATTAAATGTTGTGCTATCCAAGCCTTTCTGTTATAATCTAATCCGCTGAGAACAATCTCTTGTTATAGACTATGGCCACCAAAGTTGCCACCAGAAGCAACGGCAGAATAGTCCATGAATGAAACTCTGGGATTGCATCGGTTCCGATTATTTCTACTGTTTTGGCGCTGTGATTGTAGGCGAAGTAGAGGTATGTATCGGTTGCATCTTCGTTGACTATTGGAGTAACATAAGCTCCATCTACGAGAACAGTCCAGCTGTCTTCAGCGGTTAACATGTCTTTGGGGATTGTCACGTTGCAGAAGCCTGTTGTTCCGTTTTCGCACTCTAAATTAGAGTGTATCAAAGTGTCTTCGGGATCGAAACTGAAATGTGAGGCTGTTGAGTTGCTGAGTACATAAACGTTGTATTGGGTTTCCTCCCATGTGCCAGCGTCGAAGACGTAAAGTGGAGGCATAGGAGAAGCCATTAGCGGATAGTTATCTTGGTTGTTTGAATCAAAAACTATCGGCGAGTCTCCTATACCATCACCATCATCGTCAACAACGTAATAGTAGTCGCCCCAGTAGTTACCTTCAGAACTGTTATCCCAACTGTTTACTGGATCAGTAACTGCGAACCCCTTAAACATGTAAATTTGTCTGGTGTTGTTAACGAAGCTGTTATGGTAGAAGATGTTGTTTGAGGAAGCGGCTGCGAAGGGAGGCGAAAAAATGTAAGTGCCATTCACGTTATTGGCTATGTAGTTCTCGATAATAATCTGGTTTGAAGAGCTTTGGAGGAAAATGCCCGCCCCGTTGTTGATAATGTAGTTTCCAGAAATGGTGTTGTATGTTGATCCCACCGAATATGATAGACTACGAAGGAATATTCCAGTCCTTGCTTTCGTTATGATGTTTCCGGAGATGGTGTTGTTATGTGAAGAAGTGAGTCCGATGCCTATTTCGGCTATAATGGTGTTCCCAGAAATGTTGATACCTGAAGACGAATTTAGATACAGCCCCCCGTAGAATGACTTTATTTTGATGTTCTTAATTGTCACGTTGCTTCTACTATTCAGCATTATCCCTCTCAGCAATGGATACACTTGTGTTCTATTGTAGTCGGTTTCTTGAAGAACGTAACCGTCCCCATCTACGACTATGTTGTCTTTCTCCACAACAATAGGATCGTAAAGGTTGCCTGTGAAAGTGTAGACGTTTCCATTTCGATGAATTTTGTCTGTTCCCTCAACGGTTCCATCAGCTCTGATATAAATGGTGCCTTCCGCCTTCACTATCCCAATTTCTGAAATAGAAACAAGCGTAAAGGAGAGAACCAATATTAGAGCAAATGTTGTTGTGATTTTCTTAATGTTAGAAAGCATAACGTTCAGTTTTATTGTGAGTAGAACGTAAAAGGGTTTTTGTCAAGAAACTTTGACCAAAAAGTTTCCAATCCAGTCAAGAAACATTGACTAAGTTAATTCACTATCCATATCTCTGCTTGGTTAGTTAAATAGAATGTTAGGTTTCTTATGAACGTGGATGAAATAGCCTCTTTTTGATGATTAAAGCAAACAAAGTTGCAGTCAAGAATAATGGCAGAATGGTCCATGAGGGAAACTCTGGAATTATGAACTGATTTACTAGTGGATAGTTGTCTTGGTTGTTTCCATCGAGAACGTATGGTGTGTTCCAGATGCCTGAACTATCCAGTTCAGTGGCATTGGGATATTTGTCCTCATAGTTGCTCCAATGATTCCCTTCAACCCCGCTGTCCCAGATATTGGATGAGGCTCCCACATCATAGACTTGGTTTGTGTTGGATATGAAGTTGTTATGAAAGAACGTGTTATTTTGTGAATAGTACAGATAGATGCCATTCGCTAAATTTTTGGTTATGTTATTACCCGTAACAGTGTTGTTTGAAGATCCGCACATGTAGATACCATGAATGTTATCTGTTATGTTGTTTTGGATTATCGAAGATTCTGTCGTGTGAGCTAATAGTAAACCCTGCCCGTTGTTGCTGAGGTTCAGGTTTTTAACGGTTATACCTGAGCAATTTACAAGAGCCACATATCCTGCGTCAAACGGAACAGTCACATCTTGCATATTAACCCAATAGTAGATCGGTTTTCCATTCACAGTATTTGACTCATCTATGTCCTGGATGAACTCGGGAAGCAACGAGCCGAATACGCCAAAGTTGCATCCGTTGTCGCTCAAATCGTTGTTTCTAAGCATATTGTTTGAATAATCATCAAGTCGAATACCGTACCCATTCGTTCTAATTATATTTCCTAAAACTTCATTATTATCTGAAAAGCTGGAGAGCCAGATGCCATCCTGACCGTTTTCGATTATTCTATTTTCCTTTATATCATTGTTTGAAGAACCGCGAAACCAGACACCGGAAGAATCGTTTTTGGTAATGTTACTGCCAATAATAGTGTTATTGGAAGATGCGGATAGGTAGATGCCACAGAAATTGCCTCGCACGTTGTTGCTTGATAGACTGTTGTTTAGAGAAGAATTAAGATAGATGCCGTAAAAGAAATCGCTGATTTCTATGTTCTTGACTGTTACATTGGTTCTTCCAATCAGATTTATTCCTGTTCCAATTCCCGTTCCTTGAAGACCGTAGCCTGCCCCATCAACTGCAACATCATCTTTTTCCACAACGATAGAATCAAAAATGTCATCAGTAAAGGTGTAGACGTTTCCGTCTCGATGAATCTTATTCGTTCCATCTACCGTTCCATCAGCCCGGATGTAGATGATTCCGTTTGCTTTTACTGACCTAAAGATTGGGGCAGTCACCAATAAGGCACATAGACTCAGCAACAAAACGTGCCGAAATAGTAATTTATCCATTTGGAATTTCCTCAACTCTTTAAATTTAATTATGTTGATTGCTCAAAAATGTTTTTGGGTTGAAAAGTTCACTTAGAACTATGAATGTATATTGAGTACCTACAAATCTTTTTGCCTCACAAAAATCTTTATTTCTCACCTGCATACCCTAAATAGAGACCCGATGAAACTAACATGGCTGATTCTAAGCATCATTTTATTGACCTCCATCTTTTGTTCAGCTATAGTCTATGTTCACTACAACTTCAAAAATGAAGTTTCTGAGGAAGACTTCTTTTTCGGAGTCTCCTTTGGCGGAAACACAACCAGCCAAGCTAAGCTGCTTATAGACAAAGTGAAGGGATACACCAATCTCTTCATCATAAACTCGTGGGAAACCAGCAAGAATGAAACAGCCCTCAACGAAATCTGCGAATATGCCGTGGATGCCAAAATGAACTTTATGGTTTTTTTTGATTACCTTTCACATATTGGCTATCCATGGCATCTCACATGGTTTGACACTGCAAAGGAAAGGTGGGAAAAGCAATTCTTGGGCGTTTACCTCTACGATGAGCCTGGTGGAAGGCAAATTGACTCAGGACGATGGGATGAAAAGATAATCTACAAGAACATCTCCGATTATGGCGAAGCAGCCGAATTTTTTGTCACCAGCATCTCCGCTACTTGGAGCATGCAAGATCTTAAAAACAGAAGTATCCCCGCGTTTACCTCCGATTACGCACTATACTGGTTCGACTATCTGGCTGGGTACGACGCCGTCTTTGTTGAACTAGGATGGAACCACAGTAGACCTCAGCAAATAGCCCTCGGGAGGGGAGCCGCAAATGTGCAGGATAAAGAGTGGGGAGCTATAATCACTTGGACTTATGAAAATCCGCCTTACTTGGAGAATGGAACACAGCTTCTAGATGACATGAAAACAGCCTACCGGGCAGGAGCCAAATATTTGATTGTTTTCAATTATCCCACAGACCCTCCAGGCAACCCCTACGGGATACTAACGGAAGAACACTTCAATGCAATGGAGACTTTCTGGGGCATGACGCGTTCGCCCCAGCAAGGTTCTCTTGAAAAGGTAGAGGGGGAAGTAGCTTTTGTTCTTCCCAAGGATTACGGCTGGGGCATGCGACGGCTAGATGACAACATATGGTTCCCTGAATGGGGTTCGGACAATCAGTCTCCTTTGATTTGGGAAAACATGAACAAGCTCATCGAAAGATATGGACTAAAATTAGACATAATCTACGATGACCCCAATTTTGGTTTCGAGGAAAAATATTCGAACATTTATCTTTGGAGTGACCTAATAGATTAAAAAATCAAGTAATCAGACTCAGGCATTGAATAAACAGTCCACGCCAATTGGTTATGTCTCACACTTTCCATCATGGATTATTCTGCCACTTTTCCTGATGGCTACTTTGTTTGCGATAGTCATCAAGAAGAGAGTGTTCCACTAAAGCCATAAGCATTGAAACGCGACGCTATTCAAGCCTCCGGATTATGTGTTATTCAAATATTTAGTTTGGATATTATATAGGTCGAGGGGGTTTAAACTCTTCGTTAACAACAAAAACCATTAACCAAAATCATTTTCTGCACCATGGCAAAGCAAAATACGGGGGAGAGGTCTTGCGCGCGCGTTAAATTTTAACCCCAAAGCACTTTATTAACGCTTTCTTTGTAATAATTCTATCATGAAAAAACATGCGCACTTATTGTTTTATTTTGCTTGGCTTGAACTAAAGAGAGTCATATTTAGAGTAAAATATTTTGCAGAAGTTGATGTGACGGATAACTGTAATCTTAGGTGTAAACATTGCTATCATTTTCACGGCAAAACCGATTTTAAAACACAAGAACTATCCATACATGTTTGGGAAAAGAGGTTCAATGAACTCTACAAGTCAGGGATACGGGGCATTCTTTTGGTTGGTGGTGAGCCTGCGCTCAGGATTGATGTTCTTATGGTCGCTGACAGAGTGTTTCCTTTTGTTTACGTTATTACAAATGGGACAATAAAGATACCAGAAGAATTCAATCATAGATTACTTGTTTCACTGGATGGTTCTCGAAAAACAAACGATTCGATCAGAGGAAAAGATGTTTTTTCAAAGGTGATGAAGAACTATTCAGGGGATAAACGTGTTGTCATCAATATGACAATCACGAGAGATAATTACAAAGAGCTTGAGGATGTGGTAATAATTGCAAAAGAAAATGGTTTCAGCGGTGTTGTGTGTAACATATGCGCAGGAGGAACCGATGTTAGTCTTCCCATGGTTGTAAGAAAAAAAGAGAGAGAAACTATAATAATAGAACTGAAACGAGTGAAGAAATTATACCCAAAAGATTTTCTTTTGAGTAAAGCGATGATAAAATGGTATGAATACCCAGACCACAGAGATTCATGCTACTGGGGCGATGAAGTATTACATTTTGATGTTTCATGGAACAGAAGAAGGTGTTTTGGAAACAATGCGGACTGTTCCAATTGCGGATGTGGGACAGGGTCCTTTCAAAGTCCTCTAAGAATGCTAAGACATCCAAGAGAGATGATGAAAATAGTTGTATGTTCATAAGCGGAACTTAGTGAAGTGAACGACAAAAAAAGTAGCGCTATTCAAATCTCCGAATTATGTGTTTACCAAATATTTAGTTTGGATATTATTCAAGTTAAGTGGTGATGGAAGCCTCTTGACACGGCAAAATAGCGTAGAATAACAATTTAGGATTTTCATGGCATACCCTAATACTAAGGGTCATTTAAATTTTTAAAGTAGCTGTAAAAAAGTGTTAATTTGCTTTCTCAGAAAAATGTAAATTTTAGTTAGTCTTGATATGCATGAGGGCAATTTTAAGTTGGGAAACGAGAAGCAAAAAGTTTCCAAAGAGTTAGGGATTAATTATAATATTCAAAAAGCTCTGGAGATAGTAAAAAGAATTTATAATACACCAGCACCTCTTGCCGTGGGAGCACTTGCAATAGATTTCTCTTGCAGTTTGCGCGCGCATAATGAGATGTAACATTAAACTATGTTAAAACACCTAAAACAGCTTAGCGCACTTCGGAAATGGTTCCCTCAAGGTGCATATTCTATTTTCTGGGGATCAGTTCGTTGAGTTCGTAGGCTGCAACGCACAAAACGCTATCTGCTCCCCCGTAGTAGATCAGAACTTCGCCGTCAACCTTAACGTTTCCGCAGCTGAAGACCACGTTGGGTACTTTACCGTAGCGTTCATAATCCTCGGTAGGTTTCAAGATCGGTTTTTCTGAGCGTGACAGCACCTTTTCTGGATCGTCCTTATCGAGCATGACAACTCCAAGAGAGTATACCTTTTCATAGCTCACACCATGATAGATGCACAGCCACCCCTCGTTGAGTTCTATCGGAGTTCCAGCCGCGCCTACCTTCCAAGAGTCCCAACTCTTTTGCCTGGGTCCGATCACGGATCTGATGTCATACCAACGCTTCAACTCATCGGAATACGCGACACATATGTCAGGGTCAAAACGATGCAACATGACGTACTTGTGGTCTATTTTCCGTGGAAAGACTACTGCGTCCTTGTTTCGGATGCCTCTGAAAGGCAAAACCCGATCTTTCCAGCTCCAGTTCTTGTCGAGAAAATCGTCGGCTTCAATCGATGTCAAAGATATCTGATAAAGCTGCCAATGATCGCGCTCAGACAACGCCGTATAGGTCATGAACAACTCGTCATCGATAAGCGTCAGTCTTGGATCTTCGCATCCGTTTCTCTCCATTTCGAGGGTCGGCTCGAAAATGGGTAGGGGCAAACGCTCATCTATTTGAAAGCCATCCGAGGTTCTTGCGTATCCAAGCCGAGAAACGCCGTCGTTGCCCATCGCCCGATACAGAATATGAATATTTTTGTCCATGGAGATCGCGGCTGCGTTGAACACCAGTTTGGATTCCCATGGGTGTTCCGGTATTGGCTTAAGAATTGGATTGCCGTGAAACCGTTTCATCGCGTTTGTTTCCTGCTAGCAGTTTTTAGAAGTTAACCCGAAGAACTGGTCTAGTAAATATCTCACAGATAGCAAACCCACTAGCCTGCCTTTTTGATTCACCACCGGCAGATGTCTGATTCTGTGCGCACGTATTGCTCTTCTTGCCTCATTAATCGAAGAGTCTTCTGCAATAGTAACAACGTTCTTTGTCATCACGTTGTCCAGAGGCTGATCCAACTGAACGTTCTTAGCCACGAGTCTAATAGCGTCTCTTTCGGTGAAGATTCCTATACACTTCTTGTCGTCATCAATCGAAACAACACAACCTATGTGTTTCTCATACAACATTTCGATAGTTTCCTTCACAGTCATGCTTGGGCTCGCTGTAATAACGTTTGTTACCATCATGTGTTTAACCAATAGCATACCAATGTTCACCTCTTTCAATAACTCTTCCGCATTAATAATTAATAAACTAAATCCACAAAAACCCACATCTCCTTTGATAGTGCGAGTTTCAACAAACCTAGATTATTTATAAAACGTGAAGAAAACCCAGGAAAACGAGACGTTAGCTCACGATTGTTTCCAGGTCTAAGCGGGCAAGAAGATAAGTAACGGTGGCTTCTGCACCCTGATTGAGGTTCAACCCCTCAGGAGTTATTCCATCGTAGCAACCTCCCGTATTGGGATTGTAAACCCTTAAGCCCTGAGTGTTTTTTCCAAGAAACCACGCGAAGATGGTTCGAGCTGCGGTTCTAAAATTATTGTTGCGCGTTGCCCGAAAAGCAGCCAACGCGGTCTCCGTCATGCATGACGCTTCCACCGACTGCTGATCATACATCGCCCTTAGCCCACCTTTTTTGTACCAGCCGTTGTTGCCTATGGGCGCGAACATACCGTTGCTCATCTGAACTTTCAGAATGAAATTGAAAGAATCCTTGGCCACCTGAAGATAGCCCTCGTCTCTGATACATTCGTACGTTTCAAACAGGGCCTGTGGAAGCCTGCCGTTGCAGTAAGTAAGGTACGCTTCAAACCAGCGCCAGTCAACAGAAGATCCTTTCTCATAGAGCTTTAGAAGTTGCTCGATGAGTTCTATCATCCTCCGCGAAAGGGCCTGATCCTTCGGATAAGCGCGCTGATACTGGCTGAGACCCAAGACTGCGAAGGCTTTGGCTCTGGGCGAGGTAGAGTTGAGAGCATGTGGCAATGCTTTGTCGAAAACCTCTTTGGAAAGCAACCTTTTTTCTTTATCAAGATTGGAATTAATGACGTAGCCACACGCCCAAAGCGCACGGCCCAAGCTATCGTCAGAGCCCATATCGTCGAGAAATCGGCGATCATAGCCCAAGAAATTGTGTAATCTGCCGTCCTTCCTTTGCATATGATACAGAAAGCTCAAGTAGACATCTGCAAGCTTCGCTGTTTCCAGATTCCTGTTTAGCCCATTGTGTTTCGTGCACACGATCAACGCGCGGGCGTTATCGTCCGTGGTATAGCCTTCTCTTCTGTTCGGCGTAGCAAACTTGGCGTGTTGGATGATCCCAGTTTCATCCGTGATAGATGCCAAATAGTCCAGCTTTATAGGCGGCAGCTGAAGCAAATTCTCTTTCAAGCGTTTAACATTCTCCTGTAGAGCCCAGCGTATCTCTTTGCCACTACGGCCCAAGTAAAATCTCTGCTGTAGCTGTAAACCTTTCTTTGCATGTTTCTTCTTAGTTCCTCATCCTCCAAGAGTTGACTAATACACTTTGTAATAGATCTGTGATCTCTAAACTTGCAGAGAAGCCCCCGACCCTCTGTTAGTGCCTCTTGGGCGTGAAGGTAAGGCGTGGCTATTATTGCTTTACCAGTTCCCATTGCATACACGAGTGTGCCGCTGCTGATCTGATTCGGGTCAAGGAATGGCGTGACATAAATGTCTGTCGCTTGAAGGTACTTAATTAGTTCACGTTCAAGGAGGAAGCGGTTGTGAAACTTGACATGTTCATGAAGATCCAGATCATCAACCAGTTTGATAAGCTTCTTGCGGTAACGCTCCCCTTCAAACTTCCTCACCTCTGGATGAGTCTCCCCGATTATCAGATAGACAATTTCGGGTTGTTTCTCCACAACCTCCGGGAGAGCTTTAATAGCATATTCTATGCCTTTGCCTCGGCTTATAAGTCCAAAAGTTGACAACACGATTTTTCCTTTCAAACCAAACAGCGAAGGCTTAACCTTGTTGCTATCAACAAACGGAACATCAGGGCACCCATGTTGGATGATTTCGATTTTGCTACGCGGAACATCGTACGCCATAAGTATTTTTGTGGCGGTGTTGGTCATAGTTACTATCTTTGAGCTGTGCTTTACGATTTGTTTCAAGACAGCTTGAGCCTTAGGTTCAAAACTAGGAGACAATGTGTGGAGCGTGGAAACCACCGGTTTCTGAATCTTCTCCAAGAAACAGTTAATGTATTCTCCCCACTCTCCTCCAAACAGACCAAACTCGTGTTGCAGATTAACCAAATCGGCCTTGGACGAATTGACGTAGCCAGCAGCTTTAACATAATCTTCAAGAAAGTCTCTTCTGATCTGACATTTGACCAATCTATCATAATTGTAGATCGCTTCCTTTTCATTCATCGCAACAACTAGAGGTTTCCTAAAAATGCCAAGTTGATTTGTAGCGGCAACCAAGTTCTTTGTGAAAGTCGCTATTCCACATTCTCGCGGAGAATAGCTGCTTACGTACGCGATCTTATTCATCCCAACATCACCAGTGAATTCTTATTCATATAGCATCAACACTTATATTACTCGCTCGAAAAGAAGAAATCAACAACTCGTCCAACAAAGTCAAGTGATAAAATCATTACTAAAACTCAACCTAGAAGAGGCGAATCCGCCATTAATGGCTTATGGTTTAATCCAGATATTGTGTGGTGAATGGACAATTGAGTTTATTCTTATTCTGACTTCTCTTTTTTCCATTTCTCTATTTGTTTTTCCATTTCTTGAGGTTCTGTAATGTAGTAGGTACAATCTACGGCTTTTTTCACGTCGCCATTCACGCTCTGCAGCACCGAAACCAACTTCCCGTTCTTAAAACCAAAATACGTGCGTATCTTACCCATTCCTGCTTTCCCCCAAATATTTCAGGCGCGAATGGACTCTCAAAACCACTTTCAGCACCCCGATGAAAATTATATCCCACAATTTAGCTATAATCACTATTTCCCTCAACAAAATATGTCAAGAACAGATAGGAGCGTATCCCAAAAAACGAAATGGATTGAAAAACTAGATATTAGTTCCAGAACTAATTTCTTAATCCATAAAGACTAGAAATAATACTAGAACTTGTAAAACACATTAATTGAATCTAAGAGCTCACCCATATTATTTTGTTCTCGTTTACATAATTGTCTTTCTTTTGGTGCTTGCCAATTTATTACATATTTTCTCCAATTGGAATCATTTAATTTTTTGGAGTGCGTTCCAAAAAAGATTAGAATTTCTTTATTATTTACATGACAATTCTCGTCTTCGATAACAAGATGAGGGATCTCATGTAAATATGTCCTTCCAGCAATCATGTAAGAAAGTAAAGAATGGTGCCCATCAAATAAGATCCATTCCGATTGCACTGTCTTTACTAATTTAATATTGGGTAATCCACTTGGAGATAGGATATCATTTCCAGATTTGATTTCTTTAACCATTGTTCTTATCTGGTTCATGCTTTTAATGCCATTAATATTATGGAGGTTAATAATTTCTCTCAATAAAACTGGCTCTTTAACTTCTTTTATTGTCTCTTTTATTTTTGAACCTACTTCTTTTTCAAACTGATCTACCGTGTCATAAATGGTATCGCTTTTATTTTTTAAATGAACCTTTACTGATGAAACACAAGTGAAATTTCCATCTTTAGATTTATACGGATGTATTAGTTTTACAAGTCTATAATTCCACTCAAAACTATCCCTCTTTAACTTTTTACTCGTTCGAGTTTGTTTCATTTTCCCCTCTCATCTATGATTTTTATTTGTTAGTCAATTGTTTACGACAGAAAAGTCAGTCGATGGCTATACCATTGGTCCGTAACACTTGTTTAATTTTGTTAACTTCTGCTCTGAGCAATCTGACTTCGCTCATTACGTCCTGCAATGCTGTAGGGGCAACTCCATTTAGATTAGGTGACAAATCAGATGACCTTTTCTTTCCGCCAACAATATCTTCGGGCCTGTAAACTTCACCCACAAAAACCACCTCACAAATAACAAATTAATTTCAAAACTAAAAAGGATATGGATAAGACATTTTCTGCCAGCATTGAGGGGTTGGTGTGCTGGACGTAACCCGCCTTATATTTAGCCAAACACGAACTAACTAAACAGTAAGACAATGCATAATCATGCGACCGTTTATTTTGACCGCCATTTTCTTGTTATGGTTAATCTTTTTAAATTGTAATAAAAATGCTCGTGCATGTGAGAGAGTAGCCTTATTCAAGCCTCTTGATTATGTGGTATCCAAACTTGGTTTTTACAATTGGCGAAATCTGTCCTTTCTCGAGGGCGAAGGCGGCTTTTTCGAATTCCTTCACCATTTGTCCTCGACCAAACGTTCCGAGGTCTCCGCCGCGTTTTTTGGAGGGGCAAAGTGAAACGTCTTTGGCTATGGCTGAAAACTTGTCTCCTTTCTTTAACCGTTCCAAAACCTTGTTTGCTTCTTTTTCTGTTTTCACGAGGATGTGGGCACAATGAATTTTGTTTGACATAGAGAACCAATAACAGAAAACGGTTTATAACAGTTATGAGTGCGCATATCAGGACGCCTAGATTTCAGGCTGAAACTTGTTAGTCAGTCTTAAATATGAAGAACGTGTTCATTTGTATTAAGGTGCATGGGGAGCTGGGTTAACCCGGCTGAGAGGACGACTGGTTGGTCGTCGACCCTAGGAACCTGATCCAGGTAATGCTGGCGGAGGGAAAAGAAGTGAAAGAAAAAAATAGTTTTCAATCTGTAAACACTCAATCTAGAGCCACCGTAAAGTTGGCGATGACGGCAGTTATGTCCGCTTTAATCGCAGTAACCACGATGACGGCTATACCCATGCCGCCTCCACTTTCCACTCTAACTTTCGCTCCCATCATCATATTTGTGGTTGGTATACTGATGGGTCCAGTTCCCGCCCTAGTTTCATCCGCCATTGGGTCTGGACTCGGCTTCCTGGCAGGAGCAAGCATAGGGTCTATAATGGTGCCTCCAGGGTTTATGGGCGTATTCCTTTTAGGAATCGTTGTCAGTAGGGGACCAATGGGCGCCACTGTGGGTCTACTGAGGAAGATAAACGAGGCAGCGGCTATGACTATAGCTGTGTTAGTGGAAACTGCAATTTTCTTTTTTCTGGATTGGGGTCTTTTCGGTTTTGGAGTGGCTCTGATAACCTTGGGGACGCTGATTGATTTGGTTTTCGTACCCGTTGGTTATATTGTGCTTAAGGTGGTTAAGAAGATGTGGGACGTTACCATTTTGGAGTAGCAACTATGCAGAAAGATGCTTGGTACTTCCAAAAAGACATCGTTAAAAATTATGAGTCATATTATCAGCAAAAGTACAAAAGGGCTGACAGATCAGAGAAGGCTCTGTTAAAGAAGCTTCTGGATAATCTGGGAGAAACAGAAAGCCTGCTTGAGGTAGGCTGTGGCACATGCCACTTCACAAGATGGTTTGAGTCGTTAGGTTTAGAGTGCTGTGGATTGGATTTATCCGATATGATGCTGAAGGAAGCCAAGAAAGTGTGGACTAAAGGAACGTTGCTGCAGGGCGGGTCTTCCTTTATGCCTTTCAAAAACGAATCTTTTGACGTCGTAGCCTTCGTAGCCTGCATGGTTTACATGCCTGATCCTATCAAGGTTATATGCGAAGCTTCGAGAGTATCCCGTAAAGGGATAATATTCGGATTGATAAACAAGTGGAGTCTGCCTACTCTAAGGAGAATGATTCAAGTGAAGATGGGAAAAAACCCTTACTACAAAAACGCCAAGTTTTACTCTATACTGGACATGAAACGACTGTTAAAGGATGCTATTGGCGACGCATACACAATATCTTATTGGGACACAACAGTTTTCCCCAACAATTTGGAGGAGACGCAATCGTCCCTTTTTCCTTTTGGTGCCTTTCTTGGAGTAGCAGTTAAATTGAGGTGAAAAATTGATTAACCTATCTAAAGTTGGAAAGTTTCCTCAGGAGATGATGGAGAAAATTGTGTATCAAAGGTTAGGAAAGGCAAGAAAAGAGATTCTTGCGGGTCCAAACCATGGGCTTGACAATGCTGTGGTGCGGTTGAATTCCAGCCAAGTGTTGGTGGTCACGGCAGATCCGTTGTCTGTTATTCCTGAGCTTGGATTAAAAGATTCAGCGTGGATGTCAGTGCATCTGTTGGCTTCAGACCTGAGTACCTGCGGGTTCCCGCCACAGTTCATTATGGTTAACTTTAGTCTTCCTCCCCACATGAAAGATGAAGAGTTCGAGACGTATTGGGATGCATTTCATGTGGAGTGCAGCAAATTGGGTGTATCCGTTTTAGGAGGGCACACCGGCAGATACGTTGGTTCAAACTATACAGTCATCGGCGGAGGTGTAATGATGACCGTGGCTCCAGAAAACCGTTATTTAACCAGCAGTATGGCGAAGCCCGGAGATTTGGTGATTATGACGAAGGGAGTAGCTATCGCATCTACGGGAATACTGGCAAGAACTTTTCCTAAAACAATTGAAGATGCGTATGGGTCAGCCTTTCTTAAGAGAGCTCAATCGTATTTTTCGCAATTCAGTGTAGTTAAAGATGCTTTGGCGGCTGCTTCGGTGGGCTTGAGGGAGGAGGGGGCCACGGCTATGCATGATGTAACTGAGGGCGGACTACTGGGGGCAATTTATGAGCTTACGCAAGCTGCCAAAACAGGGATAGAAGTTGACCTTTCAGATGTTATAGTGACTCAGGAAGCGAAACAGGTTTGCAGCCTTTTCAACTTGGACCCTTACAGAACATTAAGCGAGGGAACGTTGATAATTACTGTGAAGCCGGAAAAGGCTCAAGCGGTAATCGGGGCTTTAATTTCGGGTGAAATTAGAGCCAGCGTCATTGGGGAAGTAATGGATAGTAAGCATGGAAGGTGGCTGAGAATGGATGAAAAGCTTCAGCCGTTAGCAAAACCGTTTGCTGACCCGTATTGGAAGGCTTATTGGAAAGCTCGTCAAGATGGATGGATGTAACTGGGTTGACGCGCCTGCAAGGTTTATGTCTTGTAGTTGATCCATCCGTGCCTCATCGTAGACTACTTGATATCGTAGAAAAGTCACTGAATGGAGGAGTTGACTTACTGCAAGTCTGGAAGCCGCGGAGGAACAGCCTAGAAATCAGGGAGCTTGCCAGAGAATTGTTGAATCTGGCTAACGACTATGATGTGCCTCTAATCATAAACAACGATATACAGTTAGCAAAGGATGTTGAAGCAGATGGAGTTCACTTGGATGGATACGGCATCACTCCGTCGGATGCAAGGAAAATCCTCAACGAGCAGAGCATAGTAGGTTACACTGTAGGCAATGAGTTAAATTGGATCAAATGGGCGGAAACTGTGGACGCAGACTACGTGTCTTTCTGCTCAGTGTTTCCAAGCACTTCCGCCAATCAATGTGAAATCATTCCTCTTGAAGCAATACGGTCAGCTAAATCCGTGACTCATATACCTGTATTTGCTTCTGGTGGCATAACTCTAAGTAACGCCCACTTGGTTCTCGAAACCGGAGTGGATGGAATAGCCGTAATATCTGCCATACTCAAAGCCCGCGACCCTGAGCACGCTGCGAAATCCTTCAAAGCGATCATTCACAAGTATAGACCTGAAGCGTAATTGTGGGCATTGACTGAAAAACTATACTTCAAATAACAAGATAACCTGTGTGCGTCGTCAAAGATGGAAAATAAAATTTGTTTCCGGAAAATGGAAGTTATAGAATACACTTTTCATTTGTTCAGTTGCGTTTCAGAAATTCCTCTAAGCCCTGCTGGTTTCTCCTTGTTTTTCCGACAGTAATTTTTTCACCCACTCGCAGTTTCATTCCGTCAAAGGCGGCTACTGTGGGGACTCCGGTTTTTTCTTCGATCAGTTTAACTTCGTAGGTTGGTCCGCTGAAGAGCATTTTCATTCCGAAGTGGGTGGCTACAGCCATTTCAGGCTTTACGGCGTCAACGATTTTGGCGGCTTCTTTGGGGGTCATGTGTCCTGTCCATGGGCTTCCTAGGGGTCTCATTACGGAGATGATGAGGATTCTGACTCCCCTGTATTCTTCTTCAATGCCCTCAAAATATTCCGTGTCCGCTGTGTATCCTATGGCTCCGACCTCTGGGATTTCGAATCTGAAACCAACAGCTTCGGGATCAGTGTGCCTAGCCTCTGTGGCAACTACTTTGGTGTCGCCGACTCTGAAGTTGACTCCGGGCTTCACCACTATCACCTTTTCTGTCATCCGCTGATGGTACGTGGAGATTGCTGGTCCATTTTCCATGTTTCCGACTAGGATGTTGGGGGGCGCGGCTACGATTCCCCGTTTTTTCAGCATACCTCGGGTCATGGCTTCAACTAAAATCTCTGCGTTGGTGTAGTGATCTGGGTGCCTGTGGGAAACCAGCACTGCCGTTATTTTCTGGGGATTCAAACCCGCTTCTAACGAGTATATGAGGGCGCCTGGACCCGGGTCAACGTGAATGTTGAGTCTCTTGGATAGGATGCGGATTCCTCCGGTTCTTCTTTTTTGGGTTATGGTGGTGAATCTTCCGCCTCCTGTTCCCAAGAAGACCAGTTCAACTTCGTTCATGCTTTTCACCGAGATGGGGTGGACTGGTTTTTGTTTGTTAGATTATGGTGGCGAATCGTTATAAGGCTTTGAATCTTTGGGCGGTAGAGAATGTTATATTCTGTTGCCGTGAACTATCTGGTAGAGGTTTCACACTATGAGGGTTGTGGTTCGTGTTGGCGGTTCAGTCGTTGCTTCTCCCCTCAACGCGCCCCTGATAGGCAAGTATGTTGATTTGTTGAAGGATTTAAGAAAACAGGGACATGAGGTTGTTGCGGTTATTGGCGGGGGCTCCTTGGCTAGACAGTTCATCCGAGTGGCTGCCGAGCTTGGTTTGGAGGAGGCAAGGAGGGATTGGGCTGCGATTCACGTTTCACGTTTGTTGGCTCAGCTGTTTGTGTTATGTTTGGGTGAGGCTGGGTGTGGAAGTGTGCCAGTTTCTTTGGATGATGCTGAGGCTTGCTTGAAACGCGGCAAGGTTGTTGTTGTTGGGGGTTTACGTCCGGGAATGACAACTGATGCGGTGGCTGCATTGATTGGCGAGAGGGTGAAGGCTGATTTGCTGGTGAAGGGTTCGAACGTGGACGGCATATTCAGCAAGGACCCGAAGAAATATTCTGACGCAGAAAAACTGGATGCGCTAAGGTTTGAGGATTTGACTAAGCTTTTTGAGGAGAACCAGCACAAGGCGGGGATTAATCAGATTATTGATCCCGAAGCCGTCAAGATTCTCCGGAAAAGCAGATTGAAGACTGTGGTGGTGAATGGGTATGATGCGGAGAATGTGTTGTCTGCTGTGAATGGGGAACAGGTTGGAACCGTTATAGAATAAATTTGTGTGTTTTAGGTAAGGCTTAAATTAACTGTCATGTTTCTTTTGTTTCGATGGGGCGGCGGTAGCGAAGTCAGGTCAAACGCGGAGGACTCAAGATCAGCGTTTGATGAGCTATCCTTTCCCATAGGGGTTCGCAGGTTCGATTCCTGCCCGCCGCACCACCAAAATAAATTTTAATGTTTTTCCATCACAATGCGTTTCAGTTAATTGTATATATGATGGATAACGTATAAAAGGCAGGATTCATCCACTATTATTGAGTCTGGTGTAAAATTTGACTGAAAGTGTGCCAGCTGATTCATCAGAAAGATGTTTGAACATAGTGAATAAAATTTTTGACATTCATTCAGCTAAATTAGAAGACACAAAAGCGTTCCAAACAATCAATCATGAAGATGGGTGTGAAGCTTTTCGTTATTGGCTAGAACAAATGCGAATCGTTCTTGATGAACCTGTTAATGTAAACATAACACAGAGTTTAAGGGATGACGGTGTTGACGTTCTGCTCGTTTTCCTGAAATCAAAAGTGAAATTCGGATTTCAGATTAAGAGCGATAATGATGTGCATAAAAAAGATTTCACTAAAAACACTATAGCTCAGATTGAACGTTCTCGAAAACACGGTGTTTATAAGTTCTTTTTAGCAATTTGTGCAGATCTAACTGATAAAAGCCAACGAGAAAAAGTTCGAGGGTTGACATCTGAAATAAGTGAAATGGGTGACTATTGTCACATCTTTTCACCAGAGAAAACATTAAGAATCATAAATGTTTACACAGAAAAGCAACATCCCATAAACCTCATCGAAGGAATGGCACAGATCCTAGTCATGTTGGGTGCGATTCAAAAGAAGCTAGCTGATGACCCCTATTACGCCCCTGAAGTATCGTTGACTTACAAATTGAAAAAACAATTAGATGAAAAAGAGTATCCCATTAGAGGCAATCTCACAGTTAAATGCCCAAAAGGTACTCTAACAGTTTGGGATATTTTGAAAGAAATACAACTAACTGGTAAACCAATTACTATCCCAGAAGAGAATATAGAAAAGTTCGAAGTTTTCACGGGAACACAGAGACTGATACCAGAAGGGACAAAGATAAAGTATTTAACGATAACTCCCGAAAAACCAAAACTTCAGCCAGTAATTATAGAAACACTTGATATTGAAGACGGAACACCTATCACTTTTGAAAACGTAATCTTTGTGAGAGATGCAGTAAAAGGCACAACAGTACACCTCTCAACGCATGAAAACAACTTGCCATTCACCTTTCGATGCAGTTTAGATAAGGAGCAAACAGTTGGAAACATTGGGTTTGGGATTGACGATACTGCAACAGATGTGGGGCAACTCCTTAAGTTTGAAAGGTTCGCTACAGCATTAAGTAAGGGGCAAGAAGTTTTGTTTAAGACTCCAAATGGAGTAACAATATTCAAATCTAAAATTAGGCAAATGGAATTTAAACCTCTTGATGAACAATGGCTAAAATTATTAAACGATCTTGAGTATATTCAAAAAAGAACCGCGCATTCAATGTATCTTCCAAAAACCATAGAACCGAATGACCTCGGCAAAGTTCATTATTTAGTGCAATTGTTACGTAACGGTAAAACTGATTTTCCATCTCTGAGGTTCAAAATAGGGTTTACTAAAAAGAATGCTCATACATTTTTGCAAGAACTAAAAGAGAAAAAAGCAATCAAAGACACCGACTTGCGAGTAGATCCACTAAAAATTGATCTCTTTGGAAAAGAAATTTTGTTGGGTTCTGGAGGCTACTTTATACCCGAGATTATACCTGTTGAGAAAATTGAAGACCTTGAGAAAGCAATTGATGAATTAAAGGAGGATGAGACAATAAAGATAGACGTTAAGAGCGCCCCGTCTTGTAATGTAACAGTAACACTCGATAAGGTTAAGACTACTGAGTAGTTTTCAAAAATTAATTATGTGATAAAAAGAGTTGATACTTTAGTTTTTTCACTGGTTTCTTTATCTCTATTTCGATTTGGAGTTTGACCCTCTAGTTGTATGTTGTAAATCACCATCTTTTGTATAGGTGTTTTTCTATTCGAATCCTGCCCGCCGCACCAGACTTTTATATTTGTTGTCTATCGAATTTCGGCTAGGTTGATGCGGTAATTTAAAACAGTATTTGAACTGTATTTAATTGTGGAATGGGAGCGGATGATGGGTTGGTGAAGAAAACAAAGATTGTGTGCACGATTGGTCCCGCTAGCCTACAGGCTGAAACGTTGGAGCGGATGTTTCGGGCGGGTATGAACTGCGCTAGAATAAACACTGCCTATGGAGACTTTGAACGGTACAGGATGATTGTGGATAATGTCCGGGAAGTCGCTGACGTTCCGGTGATGGTTGATCTTAAGGGACCAGAAATCAGGCTTCGAACCGACAAAGAAACGGTTGTTAATGAGGGAGACGTTCTGGAGGCTGGCTTCAACGGAGAACCGATCAGTTTTAACCACAATTTCATCGACCAAATGAACGTTGGCGATGTGCTTTTCATAGATAACGGCAAGATTAGGACAGAGATTGCGGAAAAGAGTGATGGAACTCTTCGTCTGCTGGTGAAAAACGGCGGTGTGATAGCTGACGGCAAAGGCGTCAACGTTCCCAACAAGCAGCTTACTGTTCCAACTCTATCAGCTAGGGACAGGAAGATTATCGAGTTCGCGAAAGAATATGAAGTCGAGTTTTTGGCTCTCTCCTTCACAAGAAGCGCCAAGGACATACAAAACCTGAGGTCAGCTGCTGAAGGATTCAAGGGAGCAGTGATCTCTAAGATCGAAAACTTTGAGGGAATCAGAAACTTTGGCGAAATCCTAGACGCATCCGAAGGCATCATGGTTGCAAGGGGCGATTTAGGCGTCGAAATAGAGCCTGAAAGAGTTCCGTTGGTTCAGAAGTCTCTGGTTCGCAGATGCAATCAGAATGGAAAAACTGTTGTGACAGCCACGGAGATGCTGGAATCTATGATGCATCAGCCCAATCCCACCCGAGCCGAAGTAAGCGACGTAGCCAACGCGATACTGGATGGAACCGACGCTACCATGCTTTCCGGAGAAACCGCAGTTGGCAAATATCCGGTGGAGTCTGCTGCCATGATGGCTCGTATAGCCTTGGAGGCTGAAAAGGCGGCGAAAAGCAGCGTGGAAGACAGGGGATTTGTTAACATTTCGGATACTGTAAGCAGGTCCATCCAACGGATATGCCAGAGCATGCCCTTAGCTAAGGTAGTTACTTTAACTAGGTCAGGTTACACGGCGAAGATGATATCACGATTCAAGATTAGGCAGCCGATAATCGCGGTTACGCCAAACCCGATGACCAAGAAGCAGCTTGAGCTGGTCTATGGCGTAGTTCCCGTACACTATGATTACCGAAAAGAGAATGATCGTATACTAGCTGTCGCATCTACACTGTACTCCATGAAGATGCTGCACATTGAGGATACGGTGCTCTTCACAGCCGCCTTCAGAACCCGTAAAAAACACGCAAGCAACCTCATCGAAATACACAACATCAAAGAACTACTAAACCTCAACAAATGAAACCGTTCAACCAACCGAGAAAACATATTTGTAGCCTAATAACAGCGTATTGTTGAAAACAGTACTTTTTCAGGAAACGAGAAGGCAAGAGAAACCAATCCAAAAAGTTAAGTTCTGCCAAAATAACCATGATGGACTGGTGAATTGGCTTTGCTTGCCTATATTCTGATCACAGTGAATTCGGGTTCAGAGAGGGACTTCTTGAAACAAATCTCCGAATTCAAAGAAGTTGTAGAAGCAAACCTAGTCATTGGAGAAAACGACATCGTCATAAAAATAAACGTCAAAGACATATCTCAACTGGACAAATTCTTAACAGACAAACTCAGAGTACTACCTGACGTCTTCCTCACAACAACCATGATAATAACCGAACAACTCAAAAAGTAAAGACATTAAGCCTGAAACTTTAACAAACCATTCATGTCACAGTTATTGCCCTCTTTACACCTTAAGCTCTGAAATGTAAAGCCAATTTAATGTGAATAAAAAGTACTAACTGTTCTAAAACATCAGATGTCGGGTTGTACATGCATAGATGTGGAACTAGAAATACGCTACCGTGGCGATTATTGATACTTTGTGTGCTGAATGAATAAATTTTTATTTCTTTGCGAATGAAAAAGAAACTGGTAAAAATGATTGAACTCCTCAAAGGCATCTTAACTTTATTGGGCACTGCCTCTTTCATGATTGCAGTCGGATGCGTTTGTATCCGTTTGAAATTGTTCAAATCGTTAGCCCCAAAAAA
>Ga0315547_1001227_pt1 | contig 20984 bp, 20 predicted proteins | sample SalMarSW160240MG_2_FD_202542 | JGI IMG/M metagenome (GOLD analysis project Ga0315547, IMG submission 202542) | Salt marsh sediment microbial communities from the Plum Island Ecosystem LTER, Massachusetts, United States - Salt Marsh Sediment SW1601-240 ...
TCCTCTGCGTCCCCCTTAAGGCAAAAACAAAATTGATAGGTGTATTGGAGGCTATAAACAAAGCCGATGGCACCTTTTTTACTGAGGAAGATACACTGTTGCTGAATATCTTTGCATACCAGGCCGCCATGGCGATTGAGAATGCCAGACTCTATGGCGAATTGAAAGATCGATTTGAAGAACAAATACTGATGCAAAAAAAGCTTGCAGAAAACATCACCGAGCGCAAGAAGACGGAGGATGCCTTGAAGGCATCGCAAGAATATACAAGGAACATTATTGACAGCTCCCTTGATATGATCATTGCAGTGGATATGAATCGGCTCGTTGTCGAGTTTAACAAAGCGGCAGAAAGAACCTTTGGCTATCGCAGGGAGGATGTTGCGGGTACCATGGTGGATATCCTCTATGCAGATCCGAATGAAGGACTGGAGGTTCACAAGACTGCCATGGATAAAGGTCAATGTATGAAGGAAATTCTCAACAGGCGAAAGAACGGCGAGGTCTTTCCCAGTTTTCTCTCCGCCTCCACACTGCTCGATACACATGGTAATGTGCAGGGCGTCATGGGCGTGTCCCGCGACATCACCGCCCGCAAACAGGCAGACGAAAAAATCCAGGCCTCCCTCAAAGAAAAAGAGATACTCTTAAAGGAAATCCACCACCGGGTAAAGAATAACATGCAGGTCATCTCAAGTATGCTCAGTCTTCAATCACAGCATATTAAAGACAAAGACGCCCTTGCGATGTTTCAAGAAAGCCAGAGCCGTATCAGGGCAATGGCACTGATCCATGAGAAATTATACCAATCAGAAGACATGGCAAGGATTGACATTGCCGCATACATCCAAGACTTGACAGCTTTTTTGTTCAGTACCTACACAGTCAGTAATGAAATCAAGGTCACTATCGCCATCACCGATATCTTCCTTACTATCACCACTGCCATTCCCTGCGGGTTAATCATCAACGAGCTGGTATCAAATGTCTTAAAGCATGCCTTTCCACACCAACGAGGCGGCACCATTACCGTGTCCATGACCCCGTCCAATACAGACAGCCTCATCCTCACGGTCAGTGATACGGGGATTGGCTTTCCAGAAGGAATTGATTTCAGGAATACCACGACCCTGGGCATGCAACTGGTCATCAGTCTGGTAGAACAACTCGATGGCACCATAACACTTGACAGGAGTGAAGGAACAAGGGTTCGGATAGAGTTCAGGACGCAGCAGTAACAATGGGACTTACTGGAGGAATGGAGTACTGGAGTAATGGAATACTGGAGTATTGGGAATTAGGTATTGGGAATGAGGGATTTCTGGATAGTTGAAAGACACATACCTCGTATTACATTGCTACTACCCTCGCGTACACCTCTTACACCTCAGAGAGGCCTTTTCTGTCCTTAAAGAGCCGAATGGTGGGTGGTCGTTCTGGATAAAGACTGGAATTAATTCCTCATAATAAGGTAATGCACTCCATAGAACACATTACATACATTTTAGATGAGTTTTCCCTTCTGTTGAGCTAACCAGTTAAAATCTAAGCACATATTCCTACGTTAAAATGATGCATGATTTTTGCATACCCTACAAAGAAAGCACTCTATGCTGTTCACAGGGATTGCTCCGTGCTTTGATTCGCATACGCAGTCTGAAACGATGAAGATATGTCCGATAAGCGCATTGATATCGTTCCTGCCTAGAAGTGGATGTTGACTAAATGAAAGATGCCATATTTTTCAATAACGTAATGGGCTTTTTATTAGCTTAGCTGTCTCTCATATCCTATATTTACTTATTTTTTAAGAACTGAAAAAAGGGTTGGTCTGTTAATAAGAATCGTGACAGACACATCAATGGCGCTTGTGACAACTTGATAATATAGGAATTTCCTTTTTTAGACAGGATAGACGGGCCTGCCCTGGCGCGACGTGCTTGAATCAGCCTATTAAATCTATAGGATGCTACGTGTTCGGATCAGCCTATTAAGCCTATAAGCCAGGTCTGGGCCAGGGATGTTCTGGATATAAAGAATATAAAAAAATCTTGTTAATCCTGTCAATCTTGTCAAAAAAGTTCCCCGACATGTCGGGGCTAAGTTCATTGCAGGTGAAGAAAGGTAAAGTGGCCCATGAGTTTTATGCATATTTAAAAGATTGACTTAATATCCAAATAGTTTTATTTATACTTAAAACTTTTTAAGGGGTTGATATATGATCAAGGAATACATTACCAGGCAACATTATATTGACAGGATAAAGCCTTATATTGGCAAGGATATCATTAAAGTCATAACAGGCCAGAGGAGAGTCGGTAAGAGTTATCTCCTTTTTCAGATTATGGATGTCGTCACCGCCTCTGACCCCGAAGCACAGATTATTTTCATCAACAAAGAATTATATGAGTTTGATTTTATAGATAATTACAAGGCGTTGCTGGCATATATCAAAGATAAGGTCAAAGGCAAAAAGAATTGCTATGTTTTTATTGATGAAATTCAGGATATTGATCAATTTGAAAAGGCATTGCGCAGTCTCTCTGCCGAGGGCGGGTATGATATCTACTGCGCCGGCAGCAATGCCGGGTTGCTTTCTGGGGACCTGGCCACTTATTTAAGCGGGCGTTATATTGAGATAAAAGTATTCTGTTTATCCTATATAGAATTTTTAGAGTTTCATAAGCTTCAAAATAATCCTGATGCATTCCTGAAATATATCAAATACGGAGGTCTCCCCTATCTGTTCAACTTAAAACTGGAAGATGATGTTGTCTATGACTATCTGAAGAATATCTATAACACGATCCTTTTCAAAGATGTTGTCAAAAGACACAGAATCAGAAATATCGCCTTTCTTGAGAGGTTGACCATATATCTGGCTGATAATGCAGGGAGCCTGGTTTCGGCAAAAAAAATCAGTGATTTTCTTAAATCCCAAAAAACAAATATTTCACCAAATGTTGTTCTTAACTATCTTTCACATCTTGAATCGGCCTTTTTTATCTTAAAGGTGCAACGTTCGGAAATTGCGGGAAAAAAGATATTTGAGATCGGTGAGAAATATTATTTTGAAGACCTGGGCCTGAGACATACGATTGTTGGCTACCAGCAGGCCGATATCGGCAGGATACTGGAAAACCTTGTCTTCATTCACCTGAAAAGATCAGGGTATTACATAACCGTTGGCAGAATCGGGGGAAAAGAGATCGATTTTGCATGTGAAAAAAAGGGGGAAAGGCTCTACGTGCAGGTGGCTTATATGATTACTGATCAGAAGGTTCATGACCGTGAATTCGGCAACCTTCTGGAAATCAAGGACAATTTCACTAAAATCGTGGTCTCTATGGACGAGATGACAGGCGGGAAATTCAAAGGAATAAGGCATGTGAATATAAGGGATTTTTTGGTTTCTGTTTTTTGAAGGATTTGGACAATGGACAGGAATAATAGGCCTGCCCTGCCCTGACCTCCGGCTCGTAGCCTACGCCTCGGCCTCCGGCCCATAGGGGCCTACGCCCCGGTGGGAGAGCGCGACGTGATTGTAACAAGCTAATGCCGCTTTAATAATTCTAAGCGGGAGCTATTAAACTCAGTCCTTGCATGCCAGCCCGCCCTGGCGCGACTTGTTTGGTATAAGCTGTTGACATTGTGCTATTTCACTAACTGTATACGTTGCATCAGAGCCTGACAAATCAGGTCTGGGCCAGGGGTCTGGGCCAGGGATAATTGCCCTTGCAAAATCGTGCAGCAATTTTGTCACCGGAGGATGTTCCAATGGCCAGAAAACCAACCTATGAAGAACTGAAAAAAAGGATTAAGGAGTTGGAGAGGGAAGCGGTTAAACGTAAGCGGGGAGAAAAAGAGCTAGTGAAACTCGAGGAGCGGTAGCGCATGCTCATGAGCGCAGAAAAAAATAATAAAAAGCATAGAATTATCTGAACGAATAGACACGATTTATCGAAATATTAGACAATAGTCGAGGTTTACCGCTTATTACGCGATGGGAACATTCTTGATGCGAACATGGCTCTGGTGCAGATCACCTGCACAGATCACCTGCAGTCAATAGAGAAACTATAGTCACAATGAGGATGTCAATCAAGAATTAAGGGATCACGCTCTTTTAGATCTCGGATTGCTGGGTGTGAGCGGGTCGTCCCATAAAACACAATAATAACAATAATAACAAACAGATGTGCCTTTTTTTTGTTTGTATTTTTCCCAATTTATTGTGTAATAGTAGTAAGTAACATATATTAGGTACTAAAAATGAAGTGGCATCTTGAAAAACCTTATAAACAAACCTAAGTGAAAGGAGGTAGGAAATGGCCAAAGGAGGAAAAAGCACTAAGAGCAGAATTCCTGAAATGCTCAAAAAACATCAGAAGGATGTACTCAAGGACTGGATAAAGGAACAGATGGCTGCACTGACTTTGCGGTCCGACCTGATGAAGGAGAAGGAACTCTACGATCAGTCAGCAGAATTCATAGGCCTGTTCATTGATGCTGCCCAAAGGGGAGATATCACCGACATCCAGGCACCGGAATGGACAAAGGTGCGCGAGATGCTGGCAGGGCTTTCCCGCTCCAGAGCAGAGCTGGGCTTCACTCCCACAGAGACGGCAACCTTTGTGTTCTCCCTCAAGCAGCCTATCTTGAGCCGCCTGCGCCTGGAGGTAGGTGAAGACTCCGATGGGTTTGCCGATGAGGTGTGGGTGGCCACGGTTTTGCTGGACAAGTTGGGTCTCTACACTATGGAGACATATCAAAAGAGCCGCGACTTGGTGATTATGCGCCAGCAGCAAGAGATTATGGAGCTCTCAACCCCTGTGGTAAAGCTCTGGGAGGGCATTCTGGCAGTGCCCATGATCGGCACACTCGACAGCGCCCGTACCCAGGTGGTCACCGAGACACTCCTTAGGAGAATCATTGAGACCGGCTCGACCATAGCCATTATTGATATCACGGGCGTGCCGGCGGTAGACACCTTGGTGGCGCAACACCTGCTCAAGACGGTCAGTGCTGCCCGTCTTATGGGCGCCGAATGTATCATCAGCGGCATCAGTCCTCAGATCGCGCAGACCATCGTCACCCTGGGTGTGGAGCTCTCTGGTATTATCACCAAGGCCACCATGGCCGATGCCATTTCAGTAGCCATGGAACGCCTTAGGCTATCCATTGTGCCGGTGCAATAATCGGTTCAGGATCTCTGCATAGTTCGAGAATCCAAAAAGGAGAGGGTTCATGGAACGTATTCCGATTCTCAAAATGGGTGAATTTCTTCTGATTACCATCCAGGTTGACATGCATGACCGCCTGGCGCTGGCACTCCAGGACGATCTGACCAAGCGCATCATACAAACAGGGGCGCGCGGCGTGCTGATCGATATCTCGTCTCTGGATGTGGTGGACTCATTTACTGGACGCTTGCTGGGAAACATTGCCGCTATGTCAAGGCTGCTTGATGCGGAGACCGTGGTCGTCGGGATGCAGCCTGCCGTGGCCATGACACTGGTGGAGTTGGGGCTTTCCCTGGAGGGAGTCCGCACGGCCCTGAACGTGGAACTGGGGATGGAAACCCTGAAGTCCTCGCTAAAGCCGGGAACAAAGGAGTCGAGACATGGCCGCGGTCGTGAACAGGCATGAGACACTTGCGATCACATCCAGCGAAGACGTTATTCGGGTCCGACAAGCGGTACGGGCGTGGGTCATTGAACTTGGCTTCGACCTGATTAGCCAGACCAAGTTTGTCACGGCTGCCAGTGAGCTGGCCCGCAATACGGTAGTATTCGGCGGTGGTGGAACCGTCCGGCTCGAGGCCATCTCCGATAGTAACCATACAGGGGTCCGGCTGACCTTTGAGGACCACGGGCCTGGCATTCCGGATATCGAACTGGCCCTGAAAGATGGCTACACCACGGGGATAGGTTTAGGACTCGGCCTTAGCGGTGCAAGGAGGCTGGCAAATGAATTCCAGATCGACTCCCAGGTGGGAAAAGGCACCCGGGTAAGCATCATCAGATGGAAGTGAGCCTAGTAGGAGGTAAGTTTTTTGATGGGCGAAAAATCCGAAATTAAGGAATCAACAATCGCCACGAATCAGTTCGCAATTCCTGTTACGGATGCGAGCCAGGGAGGCGAAGTACGCCGTTCGGTAACGGAGTTGGCCCGCACTATCGGCTTCGACAAGACGGAAACCGGCAAGGTGGCCATCGTGGTAAATGAGATTATGGGGAACCTGGTCAAGCACTCCACTCAAGGTGAATTGCTCTTCAGCTCCCGGGCATATGGGGATATCAGCGGCATCGAGATCCTGGCATTGGACAGGGGGCCAGGCATCACCGATGTGGCGAAGTGCCTCCGCAATGGCTACTCCACCACGAGCAGCCCGGGCACCGGCCTTGGGGCTGTGGCTCGGCTGTCAGGGCTCTTTGACATCCATTCGGTCCCAGAGGTAGGCACGGCGTTGTGTGCGCATCTATTCTCACGGCCTTTGCCCAGAAAACCTACGCCCCACCGCTTGGTGATAGGCGCTGTGTGTCTTCCTCACCCCGGAGAGGAGCTGTGCGGCGATGCATGGGCAGAAGAAGCGCGCCCCGGCCGAAGCCTGGTCATGATAACTGATGGCCTGGGTCATGGACCGGCCGCATCTGATGCCTCACGGGAAGCGGTGAGGATATTTCAGGAGCATTCAAACCTTGCTCCTGCGGCCATACTCGAGAAAGCCCACCTGGCCCTGCACAGTACCCGGGGGGCGGCAATAGGGATAGCAGAGTTGGATCAGGGTAATTCCCTGGTGAGGTATGTGGGGGTGGGTAACATCGCGGGCGTCATCCTTTCTCCAGAAGGAAGCAGGAACATGGTCTCCCACAACGGGATCGTGGGTCACCGGATTCGCAAAATTCAGGAGTTTACCTATCCGTTCCATAAAGAGGCGCTTCTGGTGATGCATTCCGATGGATTGGCAAGTCGCTGGAGCCTGGATCGTTACCCGGGACTGGCGAGCAGGCACCCCAGCCTGATTGCCGGAGTTCTCTATCGAGACTATAGCCGAGGACGAGATGATGTGACCGTGGTGGCTGCGAGAGTGGGGGAAAAATGAACGTCAAACTTTCAACTTTCAACGTCCAACATTCAACTTCCAACCTTGAACCTTGAACCTTGCCTGGCCTCTGGCGGGCAGGCGTGAACCTGACAACAGAAATAGATACAATGAAAGAGCCCAAAAAACGCCGTCCAAAGTCCACAATTATCCTTACCGTATCGATTTCTAATGAGCTCGATGTCGTGTTGGCGCGGCAGCGTGCCAGGCAGATCGCGGAGCTGCTGGGGTTTAAGGGACAGGACCTCACGCGAATTGCCACCGCTGTCTCAGAGATCGCCCGCAATGCCTTTATTTACGGAGGTGGGGGAAAAGCGGAGTTCATCGTGGAAGACAAGGCCCCATCGCAGATCTTTCTGGCACGCATCAGCGACAAAGGGCCTGGTATCGACGATCTGAAGGGTCTTCTGGATGGGGGGCGCACCTCTGAAACCGGGATGGGATTGGGCATTATTGGCGCACAGCGGTTGATGGAGCGCTTCCACATCGAGTCAGCCCCAGGTCAGGGAACAACGGTGTTGCTGGGCAAGACCTTCCCCCAGAGGGTGCCGAGGCTATCAGGGAGTGATCTCGTGAGGATCGCAGGTGATCTGGAGCGATTTACACTGCACACTCCGTTGGAGGAGCTCCAGCAGCAGAATCAGGAACTTCTCCGAACCCTGGAGGATCTGACCCAGCTGAATCGGGAGATGGAGGATACCAATCGGGGGGTGGTGGCCCTGTATATGGAGCTTGACGAAAAGGCCGATTATCTCCAGAAGGCCGATGAACTCAAGTCTCGCTTTCTCTCGCACACGAGCCACGAACTCCGCTCCCCGCTCAACTCGATTCTGTCTCTCTCGAGAATCCTTTTGGATAAGACCGATGGGGAACTGACCGCGGAGCAGGAGAAGCAGCTCAGCTTTATCCGGAAAGTGACCGAACACCTCTCGGAGCTAATCAGCGAACTGCTTGACCTGGCCAAGATAGAGGCAGGAAAGATGGTGGTTCGCACAAAGCAATTCGAGGTGCAAGAGCTCTTTGGCACAGTACAAGGGATGGTGAGGCCGCTCAATGTCAATCCATGCGTTGAGCTTATCTTTGAGAATCCTGTGGGCATCCCCCCGCTCAACACCGATGATGGCAGGGTTATGCAGATCTTGAGGAACCTGATCTCAAATGCCCTGAAATTCACTGAACGCGGCGAGATTCGCGTGTCTGCCGCGATGGAGCCGGGGGGGCACGTGGTGGTCCTCACCGTAGCAGATACGGGGATAGGGATCAGCCCTGAGGATCAGGAACGTATCTTCGAGGAATACGTACAGATTGAAAATCCCCTTCAGAAACAGGTTAAGGGAACGGGCATGGGCCTCTCTCTGTCCCGAAAGTTGGCCGAATTGCTCGGAGGCAGCCTCTCGGTAACGAGCGCGAAGGGTGTCGGATCCACGTTCACCGCGATCATTCCACTCACCTATGAAGGATTCCTTGAGGAGGCTGTCACACCCCAAATCGATAAACACGCTGAGCCGAGCCGCTTGCCCGTGCTGGTGATAGAAGACGAACCCTCGACCATGTTCATATACGAGATATATCTCAAAGGCTCGCCCTTCAGGGTGATCCCCGCCTACACCCTGAAGGAGGCAAGACAGGCCCTCAGGCAGGTTCTACCAGTGGCTATTATACTGGACATTCTGCTTCCCGATGAGGACGGCTGGGACTTTTTAGTAGAGCTGAAGCAGGAGAAGAGCACAAAGGATATTCCCGTCCTGGTGGTCACCATTATCGATGACCAGCATGAGAAGGGTATGATCCTGGGGGCTGATGACTACTGCGTGAAACCGGTAGATCGCTCGTGGCTTTTAAAGCGGCTCCAGGAACTGGACCCGGTGGAGAAAATCCTGATCGTTGACGATGAGGAGAGTGCACGCTATGCGTTCAAAAAGGTCCTGAAAGACACGCCCTATACCGTCATTGAGGCATCAGACGGCTCAGAGGGCCTCCGCCAAGCCCGTGAAGAGCAACCGCAGGTTATCTTTCTCGATCTGCTCATGCCCGGGATGAGCGGGTTCGAGGTTCTGGAACACTTGAAGTCCGACCCTGCAACGAGCGCCATTCCCGTGATTATTTTCACATCAAAAAAACTTGAAGAAGAGGAACGTCTTCGCCTTTCTGCTGAAACGGTGGCGATCCTCTTCAAGCGGAGCTCATCGCGCCAGATGATTATCGCCCGGATAAAAAATGCATTGGACAAGGTGATAAATAAGGAAGTTTGAAACTGGCCTCCGGCTCGTAGAGCCTACGGCTCGGAGAGAAACTTGAAACTTGAAACTTGAAACTGGGCTAAGTAGTGAAAGAGATTTACGAATTGGATGTTTATAAATTGGCTGAAGAGCTTTCTGATTTGATTTGGTATGGCTTTGATGAATGGCCTAAGAAAGTTCAGCAGACAATCGGTTATCAAATTATTAGATCTGCAGATAGTATTGCTTCTAATATCGCTGGCTCCGCCCTCTCCGAGCTGTGGGCTCTACGGGCCGGAAGCCGTAGGGATTAATGATGGTTGTCTACGCGATCAAAAGCAAAATCTCAGGCAGGATATATATTGGTCAAACAAGAGATATTGAAATGCGCTTGGATTATCACAACTCGGGATATGTAAAGGCGACTAAGTCGGACAGGCCATGGGAACTCATAACCCTAGAGCAATTTGAGGATAGAAAATCAGCGAGATGGAGAGAACTACAGCTCAAGCACTCAAAAGGAAGAAGAGTTAAGTGGATAAGAGACAACGGCGTTGTTTGATGGGCTACGCCCCGGAGGGAGGGATATGGTCGTTTCACGCCAGCTGATAGGAGGAATTTTTATCGTTACGCACGAGGGTCATTTGAAGAAACGAAAGCATGGCTGCGCAAGCTCATACGACGAAAGGTGATACAAGAGAATGAGATTCAAAAATATTCAACTATAATCGATGAGCTGGGACCTAAATTAAATGCATTCATCAAAAGTACTAAATAAGATGTCCTCTGTAGAGGCTTCTTTTCCAGTATCCAGTTTCGAGTATCAAGTATCAAGTTTCAAGTATCAAGTTTCTAGAAGATTCCGATCAAGCGAAGGAGGATTAGCATGACATCTGAGAAAGCTAAAAAAACCATCTTGAACGTGGATGACGATGATGCTGCCCGCTATGCCACCAGCCGAATCCTTAAAAAAGAGGGCTTTGAGGTCATAGAGGCCAGCAACGGCACTGAGGCACTCCAGTTAGCGAAACAGGTCCCCGACCTGGTTCTCCTCGATATAAACCTTCCGGATATAAATGGATTAGAGGTCTGCCGGATAATCAAGGAAGACCCTGCAACCGCCCTGATCCCTGTCCTTCATCTATCGGCGACCTACATGGATGACCTCTCAAAAGTGAAAGGGCTTAAGGCCGGGGCCGATGGGTACCTGACCTATCCAATAGAGCCACCAGTGTTGATTTCCTACATCAACTCCCTGGTCCGGATAGGCCAGACAGAAAGGAAGCTGGAAGAGACGGCCCAGCAATGGCGGACCACATTCGATGGTATTAGTAATTATATTTGTCTTCTCGACAAAGAGCTGAGATTGCTGCAATGCAATAAGAGCTTAAAGGAATTTCTGGGGAAACCATTGAGCGAGATCTATGGCCGCCCCTACTGGCAGAGTATATACGGCACATCAGAACCCATCAAGGACTGCCCTGTTATACGTATGCAAAAGACCCTTCAGAGAGAAACAATGGTTGTGCCAATAGGTGAGCGATGGTTTGACGTGGCGGTAGATCCGCTATTGGATGGCGATGGTACCCTCACCGGGGTTGTTCACATCATGACCGATGTCACTGAGAAAAGGCAGGCGGAGGCGGCGAGGCTGAAAACTGAAAAACATTTTAGAAAGGTTATCGAAAATATCTTCAAATTTGTGCCTGAAGGTCTGTTGGCTTTTACAGATAAATTGGACTTACTTAGAACAAACAAAGCCTTTCAGGATATTGTTAAAAAATATTCAGCCAAGCTAAATTATACAGAGGAAGAACTCACGGAAATACTTATCGAACAGGTAAAAAACAGGATAGTCAACAAGGATTATTCGGAAATAAGAATCTTAAAAAAACAAAGATAACTGTTCAGGTAGCCACCAAGACACCAATTCCAATTGTAAATTTTCAATTGTCAATTTTCAATTGTTTGTGCTTTGGTGTCTTAGTGGCTGAAGTTACAAACAAAGATGAAGAAGCAAAAAATAGGTAAAATAATCTTTGCCAAGGTATTAGAGATGCCCCTAATAAAGTATCTCGCCTATATTGAAAAAACAACAAATGCGTTAAAAAGATCCTTTTCGACTCAAGGGTTTGCTGAAAAGAAACTACTGTATGCTAAAGTAATGACAAAAGATGGAGCTCTGTGTTTTGATATACCAGATAAACTCTTAGAGAGTATCTATTCGATTGAAACTCGTACTGAAAATAAAACAATATGTTCATTGAAATGGATTAATACCAGGAATAGGTTTTCTTTGCATATCTTAAAAAGCCTTCTTGACTACCAACACAAGTATTGGCTTTCCGGAAAAGGAGTAGACTTAAGACCTTTGACCTTAAGACAATTTCTATTGCTCTATCCACTCCAGTATCTTGATCAAAGCCGATTTTCAAGGTTAATTACAAATCTATCGGTTATGAATCCTCAAAATCAACTCACTAATCTTAGGAGTCTATTCATATCAAAAAAAACATCACGCATATCTTATTAAAGAAATAGTTAACAATAATGAGAATGACCTGAAAGATAAAGATATTCAATACCTGTTAGATCAAAAAGGGGTACATCTATCTGTTAGAACGATATGTAATTGCAGAAAATTGCTTAATATTCCTAACTTTAAAGAAAGGGTTGCTCATTATTACGAAAGGGACATAACTTTCAGCGGTCAGGCAATGTTATCAAAAGATAATCTAAAAAAAATACCACATGAAGCCGGAGTTTATGAGCTTAGCATTCCATCAAAGATTGATTACCCTAATTACAGGAGTAATGTTATCTACATAGGTTCTTCTCAAAACCTGAGAAACCGGATAGCAGACTACTCGCGCAATGGCCTGAAAAATGACCGTTTGAAGGACTTTATCAATAATTATAACGTATTTGTGTGCTTTTATTTAACCGAAAATTACATCTTCGTAGAAAAAAAGCTTCTTAGGAGTTTTAAGAACACCTACGGCCAGTTACCAAAGGCCAACAGTTTAGGAGGATAATTATGGAAAGGAGTCCAGCAGAAACAGAAGAACTTATTTTGCAATTTGACCTGGAAAGAATAGTTTTTGCAGAAGAAGAAGAAGAAGAAGAAGAAGAAGAAGAAGAAGCCTCTACTGTCGTATCACTTAGAGACATCACCGACCGCAAGCGGGCAGAGGAGGCGCTGAAGCAGCTCACTGAAGAACTGGAGTCTATGGTGAACGAGAGAACAAAAGAATTGAGTACAGAGCGCGACTACACGCGGCACTTAATTGAGAGCTCTCCTGATTTCCAACTAGCGGTGGATAAAGAGGGTAGAATAATGGACGTGAATGATGCGTTTGAGCACATTTTAGGTAAGAATCGAGAGGATGTCATTGGTACATCCATTTACGAATATCTGCCCAAGAAGGAGACTGAGAAAACTATTGTAGAGATACTGGAGGAAAAGAAGGTCAGGAATATTGAATTAACGGCACATATACCGGCAAAAGGGAATTTAATCTTGAACTTATCTGGCACGGTATTTACCAAACCAGAAGGAGAAGAAGGTATTTATCTTACTGGCAGAGATATAACAGAACTGAGAGAAAAAGAGACACAGCTTATACATGCAGGAAGAATGTCTTCCCTTGGAGAGATGGCTGCCGGAGTAGCTCATGAGATAAACCAGCCTTTATCCGTAATCTCTATGGCTGCGGAAGGCACATTACGAGATATAGAGAAAAACCAGGTTGATGTGAGTGCATTTCCCAAAGACTTAAAAGATATAATGAGAAATGTAAGACGAATTGACCGGATTATTACACACATGCGAACATTTGCGAGGAAGCCAGGAGAATTGGAATCTGTAGAGCCAGAAAAGGTGCTAAATAATGCCTTTATCCTGGTTGGTGAGCAGTTCAAAATGCATGACATCTCGGTCTCTCACAAGATAGAGGATGATCTGCCTCTCATAGAGGTAGACGCAAATCAATTAGAGCAGGTATTTGTGAATATATTGAGAAATGCGAGGCAGGTGCTGGATGAGCGAGGAGAGGAAGCAAAAAAGAGTGGAAAGATTTTTGAGAATAAATTGATATGCGGGATTTCAAGAAAAAGAGAAAATGAACATGAGTGGGTGGTGTTTGAATTTGCTGATAATGCTTATGGGGTGCCGGATGAGTTAAAAAGTAGAATATTTGAGCCTTTCTTTACCACAAAAGATGCAGGAGAAGGCACCGGTTTAGGGCTTTCTATTGCTCACAGCATTGTAACTCATTCGCTGGGTGGAAAGATATGGGTGGAAGATAATGAGATGGAGGGAGCCAGTTTTAATGTGGCATTTCCGGTAAAGAAGAGATCAGCCTCCGGCCCATAGGGGCCTACGCCCCGGTGGGAGGACAGGAGTCAGCCTCCGGCCCATAGGGGCCTACGCCCCGGTGGGAGGTCAGCAACCGTCATTCCCGCGGACGCGGGAATCCAGAATTGATAACCTTGTCCCCGACCTGATCGTGGATCGGAATGATGATGGAAAAACAATTTTATGTTTACATACTGGCAAGTAGGAGGAATGGCACGCTTTATTTGGGTGTAACTTCTGATATCGTTAAAAGAGTATGGCAGCACAAGAACGATTTGGCCGAAGGCTTTACAAGAAAATATGGTAACTTCTCAATAAGTTCGGGTTCTGTCATTGCGAGCAAAGCGAAGCAATCCCTGGCCCAGACCTGGCTTGCAATGCTTAGGTTATCATACTAAAGCTCCACAAATACTACAGCGATTGTAAAATTTACCAGGGATGTCGCGCTAGGGCAGGCTCTACTATAGCAATGCGATTGCCACGTCGCTCCGCTCCTCGACTCCGTCCCGGAGGGGATTACGCCCCAGAGGGCAATGACGGCAAATGGCATTGGCAAGGAATTACCCGGACTTATAGAGAAGTTACAAAATATGGGGTCAAAAAGCTCGTTTATTACGAAATTGTCAATGGGAAAGTAAAAGTGTACCATGAAGATGCTGAAAATGCTATCAAAAGGGAAAAGCAGCTTAAAAAATGGAGAAGGGCATGGAAATTAGAATTGATAGAAGAGAAAAATTCCGAATGGCGGGACTTGTATGTAGATATATGCCAATAGACTGGATTCCCGCGTTTGCGGGAATGACAAACGGGGCGGGAATGACAAACGGGGCGGGAATGACAAACGGGGCGGGAATGACAAACGGGGCGGGAATGACGGTGAACCTGACTAACCTGCAAATTCTATGTCAAGAACTATTTTTCGAAAACTCAAGGATATAGATGAGAGAAAAACTTAGAAAAACGGGAATCGATATTATAGGTGATGTTCTATGGGGCACGCACTTATGCCTTTTTTACCAGAATAAAGAGGATTTGATTGATATTCTGGTGCCCTATTTCAAGGCGGGCTTAGAAAATAATGAATTCTGCATGTGGGTTACTTCAGAGCCGGTAAAAGTTGAAGATGCAAAGACAGCATTAAAGAAGGTAGTGTCGTGGCAAGCCTGCAATGACGCACAAGCCTTCGTCATTGCGAGGCCGAAGGCCGTGGCAATCTCTTGGATTATGCCAAGTTAGCTCCTAGTAGTAGGAGATTGCTTCGCTTCGCTCGCAATGACACTCGAGACTTGACATGACAGTAGTAAAGAAATTAGATAATTATATTGAAAGCGGTCAGATAGAGATACTCGACTACAGACAATGGTACATAAAATCATGGAGGAAATTGGATCTCGATAAGGTTTTACAGGGTTGGCTCGAAAAAGAGGCTTTGATGGAATTCGCGTTATTGGTATCCCCCAGGAAGAATTGACAAAAGTCTTCGATCCATTCTTCACGACAAAGGGCCCCGATAAGGGGACAGGACTGGGAATGTCCATTTGCAAGTCCATTGTCGAGCAATTTGGCGGGAAAATAGATGTTGAATCGACAACAGGAAAGGGCACAACTGTGACTGTCTCACTTCCAGTGGAGGCGCCTAAATAAACCGGAATTTCTAAATCGCCCCACTGCCCACGGGATAATAGGGAACTGAGAGCGCTCAAAATGTCGTAAATTGGCTTGAGCTATATCATTATTTTGCGAAAAGAGTTTGGGGAGTATGCGGTGGGTTATGACAGGTTGTTGATGGTTCTTTAGTATAGAAAAAGAGCCTGAAGTTGAAAAAATTTCGTTAAAAAGGAACAATAAGCCTTGATTTATTCCGTATCATTGGTATAATTATCCTTAAATTGTACCTATAGAAGGGAAAGCATGGAAAAAGATGAAATTATCAGGTTTATAACTGAATGGCAGGACCGCATTTTGAGAATACAGGGAATTGACAGAGAGTATCTTCATGCCTTGCAGGAGACTATCGGTTCAAGCCCCATAAAAATAATTACAGGTTTCAGGAGGTCGGGGAAGTCCTTTCTTGTCCAGCTCACTGCCCGGAGGTTGATAGAAAACAACGCCTTTTCCGTTTCGAATGTTCTTTATCTCAATTTTGAGGATTTTCGTCTTGCCGGGATTAATACACCTGAGAGGCTTGATGTTTTTTACAGGACCTTCAGAACTGAAATAGCAGACGTAAAGAAAAAATTATTAATATTTGACGAAATTCAAAATGTCAATAACTGGGATCGTTTTATACGGACGATATATGAAACAGATCGTGATGTTGAAATTATTCTGACCGGCTCCAATTCCCGTCTTCTTTCATCAGAGATAGGGAGCAATCTTGCAGGACGATTTATAGAGCTTTCCATTCTTCCCTTTGATTTCAAAGAATACTTGAGATACAAGGGCATTAAAGTCGGCAACACCACGGATTTTTTTAGAAATCAGGAAACAATTCATAATCATTTCAGCCAGTACATAAAATTCGGCGGTCTCCCGGAAATCCTGTCCATCAACAGCGAAACTGCCTGTTTTTCTTATATCGAAGGGGTTATCAGTAAGGTCATACTGGATGATATTATCAAACGGTTCAATATAAAACATACAACCGCAGTGGAAAAAACGCTTCTTTATCTTTTTTCCGCAATAGGAAATATTGTTTCGTTCAGCAGAATATCAAACTACCTGAAACAGCTTGGCATCAATATAAAGAAAGAGACGCTTATAAAATATGTGCAATATATGCTCACTACATTTGCCATTTATGAAACAAACAAATTCGATTGGAAGCTTGGAAAGCTATTTGGGACCACACGAAAGTATTATGCCGTGGATACAGGCCTGGTAAATTTGTATCCGGGCACCGTAAGTAATTATTCAAGGCAGCTTGAAAACATCGTATTTCTCAAGTTGAAAAGGAGTCAAAGGCATACGTATTTTGGGGCGCTCTCATCAGGAAAGGAAATAGATTTTATCACGCAAACTGTGGATGGAGAATTTGGAAAATACCAGGTTACGCAAACCCTCCACAAAGATAATTACGATCGGGAAATGTCCTCGTTTCAATTACAAAATACCCACCTTAAGCATGGAAAGAACATCCTTTTGACACTTGATGATAGTGAAGAAGAGATCGAGTATCAAGACACAAAAGTTTTGAAAAGGAATTTAATAAGATGGCTCCTTGAAGTGTAAATTTTAATGTTAACAACTATCGACGTACATTACCAGAGAGAGTTATGAGAATAAAATTTAAAGGAGAAAAAGAAAGGTACAGATTCTTAGTAATGGCTATCCTTTTAGCCGGGTGTTGCTTTCTCACGTATTATTTTCATACGGCAATTAGTACCGGCAAGTTTGTTACCCACGCCTATTATATTCCGATTATCCTGGCAGCACTATGGTGGAAGAGAAAAGGTTTAGCTGTTGCGATATTTTTTGCGGCATGGCTTATTTTCAGCCACTTCTTTATTAGACCGGGTGAGGAGACCATTTTTGATTTCTTTCGAGCTGCTATGTTTGTGACTGTCGGTTTTATAACTGTTATTTTAAGAGAGCAGATTGATAAGCAGCAGAGGAAGATAAAAAGAGAAAAGAATTTCTCGGAAAATATAATAACTACCGTCCCTGATTCTTTGATCGTTGTTGATAAGGCTTTGAGGATAAAAAAAGCAAATCTATCCTTCTACCAGGTATTTGGATTAAAGCCCGAATATGTGGAAGGCACTCGAATAACCGACCTTTTAGGAGATGAGGATGGAAAGCTTAGCACTGAATTAACCAGGCTTATTGGAACTAAAACTGCAATAGAGAACCTTGAGATTAATTACCACTCAGAAAAGCTGGGTGAGCGGGTATTACATATCGCAGCGAGAGGAATAATTGTTGCAGAAGAAGCAGCAGAAGAAGAAGAAGTACTTATTGTATTAGGAGACATTACCCACCGCAAGCAGATGGAGGAGTCGCTGCGGAAATCGCACGATGAATTAGAAAGACGGGTGGATGAGCGCACCGCCGAACTAAAGAAAGTCAACGAGCAGCTAAAGCAGGAAATAGAAGAGCACAAGCAGATGGAAAAGATACTCAGGCGGGAGGAGGTGAGGCTGGAAACGCTTTTGCGCATGGGCGAGATGAGCGAGGTTTCCCTCACCGAGATCGCTGGTTTTACTTTGGATCAAGGAATCAGTCTGACTGACAGCAGTATAGGGTTCTTGGGATTTTTGAGTGAAGACGAGTCAATTTATACCTTACACGCTGTTTCAAGAAACCTTGTGAAGGAGTGCAAGGTAGCTGGTGACCCCATGCAATGGGACGTCTCTGAGGCCGGTATTTGGGCAGATGCGATCAGGCAGCGCAAAACCCTGTTCGTTAACGACTATGCCAAGCCTTACCCTTCCAAAAAAGGCCTACCTGAGGGCCATCTCTCCTTGAACAGGTTTATGGTCGTGCCTGTGTTCGAAGGTAAGAGAATCGTAGCCATGGCCGGAGTGGGCAACAAGACCTCTGACTACGGAAAAGACGACGAACGCCAGCTAACGCTACTCATGAAAAGCATGTGGAACTATGTCCAGCGCAATCAAGCAAAGAAGGCGCTGCGGAAGAGCGAGGAAAACTTTAGAAACATATTTCAGTCCATACCTGAACCAGTGCTTTCGATCGACAACCAATTTAAAGTATTGAACTCTAATAAAGCATTTGCGGAACTCATTCGCAAATATGCAACGGAGCTGAACATGTCTGAAAATGAACTAAGGGAAAAAATCATCTCAGAATTACGCAAAAATTTTGGAAAAACAGAACAGGGACTCATTGAAATTGAGAGAACTTCTGAAAAATGATAAGAATAAAATGACTCATAAATAATAGTGGGCAAAGCTGATAAGTTCTATACTGTAAAAGGTCATAATTTGAGATTTCTCTATCGTGCCTTTTACCACTAAAGAGTCCCAAGACCGTCATGCCGGACTTGATCCGGCATCCAGAACATATCTAAATCACTGGATTCCGGCTTTCGCCGGAATGACGTCTTCAAAAAAGCGCAATTTGTGACCGTGTAGAGTATATTTAACTGATATTGAAAAGGGGAAAGTCAAAATATCTTGTCGGAGTAAGATAATAGGTCGAATGCTTTTTGCCAATGTTTTGGAAATGAGTATTGATAAATATCTGAATTATGTGGATAGGTTCATTAACATAACATCGAAAGCTCCTTTTTATGAAATTCATCATATTGATGATAGAATTTCAAATAATATGGCGAAAGGTACAACCGGCGCTGTGGTAAGGGAAAAAGGCGATTTCCAATTTTATTCATCTGAATACATAAAAATGGATTTTGAATTATTAGAGGAACCCAGCGATATAAAGTGGAAACATTCCATGAATTGGATCAAAACGAAAAATCGTTTTATACATCATATTGTGGCTAATCTGCTGGAATTGCAAAGAGATTTTTTTGAGACTCATGAAAGAAAAACAATGATCCCAATTTCTTTGAAGGAATTTTTAGAAGAATGTCAACTTCCTTTTTTAGATATTAGCCGTTTAAGTCGCTTGGTGAATAACACATTTATATCTTTTAACAATTCAAAATATCTTTTAAAAGAGCTTTTATGGAATAAAAGAAAGGTTTACACAAGCTATGTTGAACATGTTATCTCATCAGTCTCGATTTATCGGGACAGGATTAAGGATAATGAAATTCAGGACATTCTTAAACGGAATTATGGTATAGACCTTTCTGTTAGGACAATTTGCAATTACAGAAACTCAGTTCATATTCCAGCTTACAACAAGATTAATTCAAATAACCCATACAGCAAATTTTTTTCCAGAGACCTGCCTTTGCATAAAAAGTGCTTGAATTTAGTTCCTGAAAAAGCCGGTGTATATGAAATATCCGTTATTAAACATATCAAGTATCCGAAGTTTGCCTCAGGGGTAATATATTATGGTCGTTCCAAAAATCTACTGAGCAGGATTCGAAGTTATCTCTATGCAAATATTAAGAATTCTATAATAGAGCACTATCGGAAGTCTCAGGAATCGTTTGTAAGATATTTTCCAACCTCCGAATATGTTCAAGTGGAAAAAGAGTTATTGAAAAGATTTTTGGACCAATTTGGTTCATTACCTATTGCGAACAAGCTCCCGAATAAAATCTAATTAGAAGAAGAAAGGATGAGGTAATACAATGAGCATAGATGGAAAAAAAAGATTGATTCTGGAATTTGACTTTGCTGGAAAAATTCTTGCAGAAGAAGAAGAAGAAGAAGAAGCCATATTGGTTTTATTAAAGGACATCACCGATCTCAAGCAGGCAGAGGAGGAACTGAGAACGAAAGAGATGCAACTTATACATGCCGGAAGACTGTCTTCCCTTGGAGAGATGGCTGCTGGAGTAGCTCATGAGATAAACCAGCCTTTATCCTTAATTTCTATGGCTGCGGAAGGCACATTAAGAGATGCAGAGAAAAACCAATTTGATGTAAATGCGCTTCCTAAAGACTTAAACGATATAATGAGAAATGTAAGGCGGATTGACAGGATTATCACTCACATGCAGACATTTGCGAGCAAGCCGGAGGAAATAAGAGCTGTAAAACCAGAAGAAGTACTGAACAATACTTTTATCATGCTTGGTGAGCAGTTCAAGATGCATGACATTTCAGTTTCTCGCAAAATAGAGGAGAATTTACCTCTCATCGAGGTAGATGCAAATCAACTGGAACAGATATTTGTGAATATACTGACAAATACGAGGCAGGTATTGGGTGAGCGTGGAGAGGAAGCAGAAAGAGAAGGCAAGAGGTTTGAGAAACAATTAGTATGCAGAATTTCAAGAGACAGAGAAAAAGAACATGGGTGGGTGATATTTGAATTTGCAGATAATGCATATGGCGTTCCGGATGAGCTGAAATCGAGAATATTCGAACCTTTCTTTACCACAAAAGAGCCTGGAAAAGGTATTGGATTGGGGCTTTCTATTGCTTATGGTATTATAACTCGTTCATTAGGCGGAAAGATCTGGGTGGAAGATAACGAGATGGGAGGAGCGAGTTTTATGTTGGCAGTACCGGTAAAGAAGAGATCAGCCTCCGGCCCATAGGGGCCTACGCCCCGGTGGGAGGTCAGCAACCGTCATTCCCGTCCCTTAGCCCTGTCATTCCCGCGGACGCGGGAATCCAGAATTGATAACCTTGTCCCCGACCTGATCGTGGATCGGAATGATGATGGAAAAACAATTTTATGTTTACATACTGGCAAG
>Ga0315547_1001228_pt1 | contig 20975 bp, 14 predicted proteins | sample SalMarSW160240MG_2_FD_202542 | JGI IMG/M metagenome (GOLD analysis project Ga0315547, IMG submission 202542) | Salt marsh sediment microbial communities from the Plum Island Ecosystem LTER, Massachusetts, United States - Salt Marsh Sediment SW1601-240 ...
TACACACGCTTTCCAGGCGTGCCTGTTAGGCCACTCCAGCACCTCTCCGTTGTCTATGGCGGAGAGGGTGGGATTCGAACCCACGCTCCGGTATAACCGGAGACCGCTTTTCGAGAGCGGCACCATCAACCACTCGGACACCTCTCCAGATGCCTAAAATGAAGCTAAAACAACGGTTCTAACGATATTCCCATGATTGACATAACTGCCTATTGCTACGAATTTGCTACTAATTTGTTGCCAGAATCGCTATGGTTATTATACTTGCTTGACATAGCCTCGTCAAAGCGGACAGCGACGGCTTCTTGAAGACCTGGTGTAACATGCGAATAAACATCTAGCGTGGTAGCAATGGTCGAGTGACCGAGCCGCTCCTGCACAACACGAGGGTGCGCACCTTGTCTTAGTAGAAGGGAAGCATGGCTATGACGTGCATCATGAAAGCGGATTACCTTAATGCCCGCTTTGCTCGCTAACAATGCCCAAGCCCTACTGACAGAATTTGGGAATAATGGGGAACCGTCCTCATGAGCGAACACTAGGTCATCCTCGGTCAGTGGTTTACCTAACATAAGTCGAACACATTCTTGTTTCTCCCTATGTTCCTTTAAGAGTAGCACCAGAGATGGTGATAGGGCTATAGTGCGCTTACTTTTAGCGCTCTTGGGTTGAGTGAATATGTAGCCTTTGTCCTTAGTCCAGTGTAATCCCCTCTCGATATTGATTTGAGAATAAAGTAAGTCCACGTGACGCCAGGACAGACCCAGCAATTCGGAACGCCGTGCGCCTGTATATAAGGCTGCATAGAATAAGGCATAGTAAGGCGTCGTTCTAGCGGCATCCAAAAAGACAGCTATTTCGTCAGAGTCCCAGGTTTGCATTTCGGAATTTCGTGCTTTAGGTGGTTCCACAGCGTCAGCGACGTTGCGTGGTACCAATTGCCATTTTACGGCCATTCGCAGAGCACCGTGAAGGACAATATGGTCATAGCGGACCGTGCGCGCCGCCAAACCTCTATCTACCAATTCTGTATAATGCCGCTGGATATGCTCTGGGCGAAGTTCTATCAAACGTATTCTACCGATTGCTGGTATTAAGTTCTTTTCAATTATGCCGTTGTATCGTTCATAGCTTCGCGGTGTTAGGCTTGGCTTTTCGCATTCGACTAACCAGCGCCGCAGATATTGAGCAACGGTTGTCCTATCAGGCTTGATATAGTCTCCGGTATCAAGCTCATGAATTAGTTTTGCCAGCTGCTTTTCGGCATCACGTTTTGAGGTTCCGGAGGTTATCCATTGCTGCTTTCGTTTACCGGTAGACGGGTCCAATCCAAGCTGGAGAACGATAGTGTAATTGTTACTACCCTTTCGTTTGATAATTCTGCCTCTCATTTTATTCCTCCTGATCTTGCTGTTTCATAAAGAATGGCAGCCATTAGATGCATCATTTCATTTTCTTGAGCTAATGGAGACTGGTTAATGAATTCACGAAGCGCAACAAGCCCGCCTTTTTTCATGCTGTCGAAACAGTCATCTATCATTTTTGTTTCTTCAGGAGAGAGCGGGCGTTTTTTATGCCGCTCGATATCTCTATGAGTTACCGCTCGTTCCTCTTCTAGTGCATCGATAATAGCTCGTCTATGATCGGGAAGTAGTGCATCCCACCAGGATATCAAAACATCATCATTTAAGAAGTCATCAGAGTAGAAATAGAGCCTGTCAAGATCAGTCGTGTCCGGATATTGCTCATTCATTTGTTCGCTTACACGCTCTCTTTGTACGTAGCTACTAGCAATAAAATCCAACCACAAAAGTGCGCTTTCTGAAGCGTCAGGCAATTCCCTTACCAATGGTTCGGCCACGTGGTACAACATGGCTATCCATTGAGCTTCTCTGACAGTCAGTACTGTAGATACATCTTCATTGTCGTCATATTCTGCTTTTAATTTTTGTATCTTAATAAGAACAGGAATCATGTTATGAGGAATATTGTAGTAAGAACAGGCTCCAATACTCCATGGTTTTTCGACCTCACGCGGCTGCTTGTTGCGGGCTTCGGATATCATCTTAACCAGAGTCTCATCGCTTGGGGATTTGTACCCCATCTTCTCTATCAGGTCTTTGAGCCGGGCTGCCAGAGGCCACCGGGGCATACTCCTGGCATCATGAACGGCCTGACTGATGATTAGACGCCTGATCTCTTTTGATATTTGGGGGCCTCTCCCGGGTCTTTGTTCATTCATTCCTATTGTTCCTATTCTTTGTTAATATATAACCCTTGTAATTATATGATATGTTCCTTTAATATTAGTAGAAAGTCCAATAGATGTCAATAGCTTTTCAAAAATATTTTTGGAGAACATTATGATAAACAATCGACTCAAAGAGTATCGTGAAAAAGCGGGTCTTTCCCAGACTGAACTGGCATGGTTGGCCAAGATGGCAGGGCAGAATATAAGTGCTATTGAACGGGGTACACTGGCCCCCTGGCCTAAGGCAAGGAAAGCTCTCGCCGAAGCCTTGAAAGTCGCTGAAACCGAGTTGTTTCCTGAGGAAGACTGTAATGGAAAAGACGGCCGCTGATCGCCTGGTTTACTCCATACCTGAAGCGGCCCATGCGCTTCATTGCAGCAGAAGCCTGTTATATGACCTAGTTAAAGCTGACAAGCTGCCGCATGTCCACCTGTCGGAGAAGCGTGTGGTAATACCGGTAGCCGCGCTGGAGCGCTATCTCCAGGAACAGAGCGAGGGCGGCAATGAGTGATATGCTGGATGCTGCCCTCTTGTATATCGGGCAGGGTTTCAAGGTGTTTCCGGTAAAGCCTGACAAAAAGCCTCTCACTCCGCACGGGCTGAAGGATGCCACACAAACCAAGGCCGGTGTAAAAGAATACTGGACACGCCGGCCCAATGCCGGCATTGCCTTGGTGACGGACGGCCTGATGGTCCTCGATTTTGACGCCAAGAGCGGTGGCCTTGAAAGCAAAGCTGCCATGGAGGCGAAATATGGTTTGTTGCCTCAGACCAGGACTCACCGGACAGGTGGCGGTGGTGAGCACTGGATTTATCGTAATCCCGATGGCGCTAATGTCAGAAGTACGGTTGAATTTGCCGGATACCAAGGAGTGGACCTTCGTGCCAATGGTGGTTACATTGTCGTGCCTCCAAGCTCACATCAAAGCGGCGGAAGGTACGAAGTCATCGATGGCAGTGAAATAGCGACTGCCCCCAGCTGGCTTACGGACCTTGCAACGAAGAAAAAGACTGAGTCGAGGCAAAACGCATCGGATAGCCAGCTTATACCGGAGGGTCAACGGAACGCGAAACTCGCTAGCTTAGCAGGAACGATGCGACGCCGCGGGATGTCTCACGAAGCCATCGAGGCCGCGCTTCTGGAAGTGAATCGGCAGCAGTGCTCCCCACCGCTATCCGATGATGAAATAATCAGAATAGCTCGAAGCATCACCCGCTATGAACCAGAGTATTCATCGAGACAGGCTGAAACTGCCGTCGCTAGTCACTTCAATTTCACTGATCTTGGCAATGCTGAAAGATTGATCAGCCGTTATGGCGAAAAACTGCATTTTTGCTATGAGCGAAAGCGTTGGTTAGTCTGGAATGGAAAGGTATGGGAATGGGACGCCGGCAATAAAGTGGCGTCTCTAGCAAAGTTGGCTGTAAGAAATATCTATCACGAGGCCGGAGATGAACTGGATGAAAAGAGACGGAAGGAGATCGTCAGCCATGCCGCCAGATCAGAGTTTGATCCCAGGTTAACCGGTATGATAAACCTGGCCCAATCAGAGCACGGCATCCCTATCAAACTAACCGAACTGGATACTAACAACTGGTTATTTAACTGCCTTAACGGAACAATTGATCTCCGCTCAGGAAAGCTACTGCCCCATCGAAAGGAAGACCTGATAACAGTATTGGTGCCGATAGAATACCATCTCGAAGCCAGGTGCGACGTGTGGACGAACTTCCTGGAAAGGGTGACAGGGGGCGATATAGAATTGACCACTTACCTGCAGCGAGCAGTGGGATACAGCCTTACTGGCGATACGAGAAGCCAAACAATCTTCTTCCTTTATGGGCTAGGGAGCAATGGCAAATCCACCTTTATTACCACCATTCGCAAGCTTACCGGTGGTTATGGTGCTAAAGCTAATACCAGCCTGTTCATGGCAAAGGATAAGAACTCGGGAGGCCCCAGCGAGGACCTGGCCAATTTGCAGGGCAAGCGCTTTGTCATGGCCAGCGAGATCGAAGACGGTCGGCGACTGGCGGTTGTCCTGATCAAGGAAATGACCGGTGGTGAACTAATCCGCGCCGACCGTAAGTATGAACATGAAATAGAATTCCAGCCGGTCCATAAGATATGGCTGGTAGGAAACCATAAACCGGTGATAACTGATACCACGCTTTCTATCTGGCGGAGAATGAAGCTCATACCCTTTCCCGTGACTATTGGGAACAAGGAGATAGATCCTGAACTGCCTGTTAAATTAGAGGCCGAGTTACCGGGGATACTGGTCTGGGCTGTTAAGGGTTGCGTGGAATGGCAGAAGTACGGACTACAGGAACCAAAGGCTGTAACGAACGCTACCTCAGATTACCGACATGAACAGGATATCCTGGGCGATTTCATCGATGATTGCTGCTTGCTAAAGCCGACGGCCGCGGTGTCCAAGCATGAGCTGAAGGCGGCATACGAGGAATGGTGTAACCATAGCGGTAATCAGCCTGTGTCACAGAAGACCATCAGAGCCAGGCTAATAGAAAGAGGCATCACCGAAGGAAAAAGTGGTGGCACTCGCTACTGGAAAGGTATAACTCTGTCCGGGTCAGAGGGACAGCAGGAACAATTGGGACAGAGGGGACAAAACGGACAGGTTTTTCCAGGAAGTTTCTACGCGAAGGAAAATAAGGAGACTTTTAGTGAAAAATCCGTCCCAACCCGCCCTTTTGTCCCAATTGAAGAAATTCCAGAATATCCCCACGAGCCCTGTCCGGTCTGTGGGTGCGGCGACTTTCGGCTTACTGACCAGAACCAATGGGTATGCTCACAGTGTTATCCAAGCCCTGAAGGGGAAAGCGAATGATAGTCATTTGCCCTCACTGCGGTAGTCCGGTACCCGTTAATGGTTTAGGACGCAAACCGCTGAATATCCCGCTCAAAAACGTTCTTGAGTCCTTGCAGGCATATCGTGACGTTAAGGCAGTTGCTACCGAACTTGGCTGTAGCCCATCGTACATATTTGGTGTGCTAAAGAATAACGGTTTGAAACTCAGTGATGCATTCAGGAGAGGAAGATGATTGGATATTCAGTGGCCGATGCCAACCGCCGATGCCAACCGGAACATCGAGGGGAGGAATTATTCAGGCTGGAAGGATACGGGGGAGGGTCACCCTCCCACCGGAGATAACCGGGGCTATATAGCCCCATAAGCGGAGTTGCTTAGATGACCAACAGGCTCATAGGTAGTATAGGTAGCATAGTATAGATAGCATAGGTGGAATAGATGAGAAAGGGGGGCAAATGAAGACTCTTACCGGTAATCGAGCCAGCAACTTGAAAGAAGCGTATCTACTGGCTTTTCAAGAAGCAGGGGTAGAGAACATGAGTGCTGATATCATCGAAATTTTCACCTCGGTGGTGGAAAGCAGCAGCAAAATCAGTGCTGAAACAGATAAGATTATTGGCAGCGCTGTCCGAAGCAGATATGGTAACAAGGCCACCTGGCGTGCAGAGCGATGGTTTGTTCCGGTACCGAAGCTCCAGTACCAGGGCAAAGATATTCACCAGCTGGTAATCGAGGTCACTAAATATCTTGTTGCCGCGGCGGTAGTGAGAACAGGGGATGATTCCCGTTTGACCACTCTGGTTGGCCCTGTCGGTAAACCTGAGATTCTTGGTCTTCCCATGGTTTTCCTACACGCTATTCTTGAAAATGACATGGGGCGCTTTGCCATGATAGCCAGAGACGCCGGCTATACTACCTGGGAGGTACCGGGAGCCAAGCCAGTACGGCTTCCCAATGATTTCGTGAGTGAAATCACAATAATGCTGAAGTATCAGTCGGTGGTATCCTGGCTGGGACAATTCGGTGCTCAAGGCAGATGCGTGGCGCCACTGGTAGCAGGAATCCTGATTGGTCTTGCCTTTCAGGACTCTAGCCAGCCTGTACCGGCGAATAAAGAGATGGTAACTACTGATAATCTGGCCAGTGCGCTGGAAGCCATGGCTTATCAGCCCACCGAAGCCAGGGAGATGGTGAGGAGGGTTGCATCACGTCTGAGAGCTGATATGACTCTCGAAGACGCGATTCGGATTACACTTCAAATAGGGAAAGGAGTCGAATAGGAATGGAAAACGGGTTTACTGTCGATGAGATTAGAGATGCCGTAAGGATGGCCCGTGTTCACTGCCCGGGCTTTTCTGAGGACGATTTCGAAAGCCTAATGGAGATGGAGAAGCACATCGCCGATTCAGGATACCTTAAAGCGGTAATGGGACTGATCCTTCTGGAGGAAGAAAAACAGATTTCATGCGCTGAAGCTCTCGATGCTTGTGAGAAACTGCTAAAGCAAAAAGCAAAGCTTGAACGGGAGACAAGTGATCTTAAAAAGAGATCCGATAGTTTGGTAGCGGAGATAAAGAATGCCAATACCGAATACGAGCAGACACAGAAAGCTGTCGCAAAGTCCAGACAAGAACTAACCCAGATTAGAAGTGAGCATGTAGCTGCAAAAAAGGAACTGGAAGCCTTTAACATGAAAATGGAGAAGGAGAAACAGCGTATCTCCAGGGAGATTGAAGACAGCTATCAGGTATCCAATGTTACCAAGGAAGAGGTAGTAGCTGCCGGCCAGATAAAAGCAGAGGTTGAAAGCCATGGCTACACCCTCAATCTTGTCCTGGGTCTGGCCAAAGAGTTCGCCGGCTATAAAAATGCCAGGGAAAAGCTTGCTGAAGGACTGAAGGAGTATGGGACACTTTATAAGTACCTGGATGAGCTTCATGACGATGCTACTAGGGAAAGAGAAAGGGTTATCTCCGAGATTAGAGGCATTGAATCACAAAAAAAGGCTCTCACCGTTGAAAGCGGCAACATGAGGAATATCCTTTCGAAATTGCAGGCTGATGCTGCCTATGAGGAAGACCTCAAGCGTTTCCACCGGCGTTATTTCCCTATATGCGAGCTTCTTGGCGAACTTTCGACCTGGCCCCAGGTATTTTTCATGCGGTGTGCTCATCCAGCCAATACCGTGGCCGGAGTATTTGACAGGACAAAAGGTAACCATCGTTTCTGGACCGATCGGCCGCCGGCATCATGCCCCGTTTGTGGTTACCGGATCCTAGAATTCGAAAGAAATATTTACCGATATTTGAATTGGCCGGAAGGTCATCCTCTTAAGATTAATCTGGGAGAATAGAATGCCTACAAACAAAAGAAAGAAGAAGGCAACTGAATATACTCTGGATTGTCACTGTGGGTCAAAGGCAGCAGTGTTTGAGATCGAGAAGGGCTACATGGCTCACTGCCCAAGTTGTGGGGCAGTAACGTTTTTCGACAACCCGATTCTCCTCCAGAGGCTTCACTTCGGTGGTAAGCTGTGCCCGCATGAATTGGAGAAAAAGCCCTGCCGCGGCGGGCATACCACCTGGTGTCCGATATGCCGTATCCGGAGTTTTATCTACCAACGGTGAATTCCCTTCCACTTCTTCGGGTGACTCAAAATACTTTCTTGTTACCTTACTCTCAAAGGTTGTTAGTTTTTCTAGTTATCGGGAGGACAGTTAGCAGATAAAACAGGTATAATACACCAGACTACAGGAATGGATTAGGTTAACATGCCAATTCCTGGTAAAATACTAGGCTCCTGGAGCCATCATCACTCGGCAATGGTATCGAAGCAGGCACACGTGTCAATACGCAATGCCCTAGCTGCCTACTCCGGATGGGCCAAGGATGCTCAATATGAAATCTTCCTTCAAGGCTCATATAAGAATGCCACCAATCTCCGACGGGACAGTGACGTCGATGTTGTTGTACAATTATCGGCAAGAGTACGACCCCGAGTGGTTGCAATAAGAGGCAGCCAGCTTGAACAAGACCAGTCCCACAAGGTTGCCTATCAGAGATGGCAGTCCTTTCGTGAACAGGTTCTGAACGCCCTAAAAGCTACTTACGGTACAAAAGCTGTGGCTTCTGGACACAAATCCTTGAAGCTGGTCAAAGGTAAAATCCCAGCTGCAGCAGACGTGGTAGTGACACTTCATTACGAGAATGGCCTCGCCTTTTATCTGCCAAGTCAGCACCGCTGGGTCGTGAGCTATCCACAGCAGTACTACGAGAGGAGACTCGAAAAAGAAGAAGCAACCAATTACAGGTTTAAGCGAACCATACGGATGTTCAAGGCAGCCCGGAATCATTTAGTCGAGAACCATACGATCAAAGACAGGACAGCACCATCCTATTTCATCGAATGTCTTCTATATAACGTTCCCGATGTTCTGTTCAGACCGAAGCTAGTTCAGTCTTACAGTGGCATCGTGGAGTATCTTACGACTGCCGAACTGAAGCATTTCAGATGCCAAAACGGAGTTAAGGGTCTCTTTGGTCCATCAAAGGACGACTTATGGAGCATGGATAAGGCTCAGAAATATATCCTGGAACTGAGACGATTGTGGGAGAAATGGCCCAAGTCTGATTAGGATACAGGCTTGGGTTCTAACTGTATCAAACATCGAATATCAGCGACACGATTAATTGTGTACTCTGGCTAAATATAGTACTATAAGGCGTAGAATTCCATGTGAGATATTGTTATGGCTACTGGGAAACCAAAAAAAAGGATACACAATCCTGTTACCGGCAAGTACTACGAGGTTCGACAACGCACAACCAAATCCGGTAAGACTGGCCAAATAAAAGGCTTGTGGTCCCGTAAGAAGTCGCGTGACAAATGAGATGGGTAATTGATACCAATGTAATTGCTCATTGGTTAATAGCTGAAAAGATACTAGACCACCTAGTTCATTATTTCAGATTGACCGACGAATTTAGGTCTGTCTATTACAATAGATACAAGGACTCCATCAAGTTCGTCAGCCAAGTAATCAGTTTGTCAAGACCATCAGACTCCTTCTCCATCACGGAACTCACCATCAACGAACTGCTCTCTGCTATAAGAGATGAGGTAAGGTGCTTACTACTGTTTGTAAAAGGAGTACCAATTTCTAAGTGGCCAAGTAAGAGAATAATGCAAGAGGCCGGGTTGAGTGAGAAATTGAAAGCAGATTTATATCAACTATTGATGCGAGGGATTGATGATCTTGTTGGTAATGGAAATATTTCGATAATATCCTCTGCACTGCCATCGGAAGCGGATAGTTACTTGGATGTGTATTCATCCTTTATTCTTTTATATCCAGAGTTGCAGACACAAGATGCGATGTTGCTGACAAGTGCAGTGTTTGAGAAAGCAGACTATTTTGTAACGATGGACAGTGGTATTCGAAAACTAAAGAAAGACGTTAGCAAACGATACAAAATAGAAATTATTAATCCAAACGAGTCTTTACACAATATACAATCGCAAGAATAAATGGACTTACAGCATCTCTGAATGAAAGATCTTGGGCCAAATCCTATGGCTGAACGCGATTGTATACCTTTATCCAGCTTGTAATACGCAAGTGTCGTATACTTACGAGAAATAACCTGTTACCAAGCTTCCCTATGTCACAACATACTTGGTCACCCATGACTTGACTGTTAACTATTCTTATTTCCAATTTGGAATGAATTCTTCGCTCAGTTGCCTTAATGATAATATTATTACAGGGCTTTTCCGCATATAAGGTGTAATGAGTTCTTGGCTTACTACTATGATAGGAAACACTTTCCAGTCGCCGGCAGCGGGTATATTCAGGTATTGGGTCACAAGCTTGATGTTTTCTCTAATCCAGTTACTCCTTCGCTGGACTCTTTTCACTGCCGATTCTTTGCTCTTCTTACCTTGAAACAGGTCAGATAGTTCCTTTGCCATTTCATGAGGTGTTCTCGCCAAATCGAAGTCCTTGCATTCGATTACCAAAACCTGCTTGTTAAGCGTATGGATAGCGAATACATCAATGTCCCCAAGGTCTCCATGGTCGTCCCGTAGTATTGCTTTCCCAAACCTGTCGACACGCTCTTTTGCAATTACATTGGATAAACAGGAGAACTCATCATATACATCCCCATTGAAGAGTCTTCCTTGTCGATTCCTCGTTTTGCCGATGAAACTCTTCATGGCTTGAGTTCGAGCTTTTAGCTTGCCACTGAGGCATAGATTGACCAAGTAAGCCATCGAGCTAAACGAATGCCTATTTCCCCACATTACCATTCCACCATTTTGTCCTGGTATTCTTATTAGAGGTCTCCGTATGAAGGACAAAGCTCTATTGAATCGCCAGGGATATGTGTCCTCGCTACGATATTTGGGACCTGGGTTAAGGAAATCTGGACGCGGTTCAAGCGAGAATAAATCAATAAACCCGATAATCTTATCTCTAGAAATGCCCGTATTTTGCTGAAGCAATTCGGTGAGTCTCTCGTAAGGGGCGCTCTTTGCCGGTTCCTCTTGGTCTTGACCCAGCGCATAAATTTGTCCGGACAGAACGGCGAATTCTCTATCACTGAATCCAAATTCACTCGTAAAAGCTTCTTCGAACTCATCCTTTTTTTCGTTGGGAGCAGTTTCGTCTTCAACTACCCCCACAGTTAAGCCAGGCCACGTACTTAAAAAGGAACTGGAGGCCCTTCTAATCTCACTCGTTGAAAAATCCCGAAGGAATTGGCCTAGTGAGTCGGCAAACACATCTCTATTCGAGCCTAGTCTCCCAGATGGTAAGATAGATAATTGAATATCTGCTATACCAAAATGAATAAGATCGCTTGTCGACCCCCAATTGATAATCTGAAGGGACAAGGCCATTAGGCTATCATATATCTCAAGGCTAATGGGCCGTAGGCCTGATGGTGGTTTACTAGCAACATATTCTACTAGGAAACGAGATGCTGTGGCCGCTCGATCCACTTCAGGGATATCTTTGATGAGAGTTTGCCGCATTGCTTCTTCGCTAAAGAAGCACGCCAATCTTGTTGGAATTGTTAACCGCCTGAAATAAAGCTCTTTTACGATAGATTCGTTGAAGGTAATCAACCATTCAAGAAGGCCATCGGGATTCAACGTAGCGATTAGATGCTCCAGTCTTTCGTAGAGATATTTGACAACTCCACCATTGAGTAGTTCGGTTCTTTTTAGTTCTGGAATAGGTTCGGGATTGTAGCCCATCGATTTCAGATGGTCGCCAATCTCGTCTAGCAACTGGTGTTGATCTGCCTCTTGAACTTTGCGAAAGGTAACGGTAGGTTCATCTCCTAAGATCGGATTCCTGTTTGGATCGACAATTACAATTTTCTTCTTCAAGCCTAGAGGAGCATTAGCATCAATAATACTGCTGGCCGCCTTTTCATTCAGGTCATTTGCCGTCGGCACGGAAAGCTGTTTTAATAGATCCCTTAGGGCGTTCAAAGCAGTGAGCATCATCTCGCGCTCACCTTGATTATCGGGCCTGCGAAAAAGAGACATTATTGTCGATTCAATAGCGAGTGTCACGGTCGCTTCCTGGCTATTAATGCTATAACTACAGTGATGCGAACTCGACCCACTGGAATCCATAGGAGTATCGATAAGAGCCATCTTCCAGTCCTCGGGAGAATTTAAAGAAATCTGGAAAACGATACGGTCTAATTGCTTCTTAAGAGGTTCTAAGGTCCGTTCCAAAGAAGGGGTGAATTGCCAAAGCCAAAAAGCAATAGCATCCGCCAGAAGAAAATAGAAGTGAGATAATTCTCGCTCAGGTCTTGTTGAATAATCTTGTCCAACCACCCACACAGGAACAGGAAGTCCTTCGATGAGAATTGTCGTTTGGTCACGATCAAACGACACGTAGACGGGGGCATAAATTGGCACTTCAGGGCCATAGAAACCTAGCCGACTTACTTCGATGGCAAAACCACGCCGATGTGAAGGCACTCCGTGTCTGTCCTGCTTATTAATGTCTTCTCGTTTTAGTTCACCTGCTGGTCCAGGACCGATGGCAATAACTGAAGGCAGCGCCTCATCTGATAGATAATAGCTGTAATGACGAGCTCGATAAATCCCGAATTCATCTAGTTCGCCACTTGTATGAACTTCCACCTTTTCTCTTATGCATTGCTTCTGTCTGACGAATTTCCACAGAGCTAATGGATCCTGTCGCTCAAGCGAGACAAAAACTTCCAAGTCTGCGGGCGAAAGCGATATCCAAGGGACATCGTAACCCGGACGAGGTTTCTGTAAGGCGAAACCTACTGGTCGCCCCATTGTTTGAATACTGAGCAATGACAGGATATCGTTAGGCCGTTGATCCCCGCGAAATAGATAATCTATCACGTTATCATGACGCTGTCGTAGTCTCTCAGGCAGGTCAGCAACGTCCCACCTCGCAAATGGCTTCGCAATGTCAAAACCGCCCAAGTCATCCGACAGGAGTTGCACGTAGAGGAGTTTGTCAGTATCTAGCCGGAATAGGCCATCTTTGATTGCTCCGTCATCTAGTGCGGACCAGTCCGGATGCGTTACGGGATAGGCGTCCCAAACCTCTAATGTTTCACGGATTGTATCCCATAGCGCGTTCTGGAAAGCCATGGTCAAATCTCTATTCGCATTGTTCTCGATAGACAATCTTATGATATGGTGAAACAGAGCTGCCAACAACAAACCGGGGGTCGCAACGATGTTGTTGTCTGCAACCCTAAACACAGGTGTCTTGAGTAATTGCGAGCCGCTGGGATTATATACGTCTGAAAATATGGTGCCAGATTGAGTAATTAAGCAGTCGATCGCAGACTTCCCCAACCTATATTTCCGAAATAAGTCTTCTAGTTCCTCGTCAGTGAAACTCACCGCGTTTTGCAGGTCCAACCATCCCATCCCACTTGGCATTTCCAACTCTTTGTTCCCGGTATCTTGACCTGGTGCTATTCCTCTCTCTAGGTGAGCTCTCCCAACAATTTCATTACTCAATCCAAGCACACCTACAATCAAGGATTTTATCTGCTCTCTTAACGGTTCATTGGGAAAGGGTTGCATCGGAAGGAAAAGACCCTTGATGAAATTACGAAGAAGAAATGTCGGATTCTCCAGTATCCCTGGGAAAATTGTGTATGAGCCCCCGTGGAAAGTGAATCCTTCCGTGAACTCATTCTCACAAGGGTCTTCTTCTAGAGACAGCGGGCAACCTGGACCTACGTGCCGGTTTAATATGTCACGCAAATGCCGTTTAGATATATGGGGGCGATTTTTGTTAGCAGTATTGCCTCCAGCCGCGGAGGCTACCCCTTCTAGTCTGATGGCATGGCTCGCATTCACAGGCAACAGTTGAAGGCTTCCAATCTTAGCTACCAAGTTGGTTACATCGTAAGGTTGAAAAGCCTCCTTGAGATTTCTAAGGTCTTGGGCTGGCATCAATATCCCTCTTATTCAGAATGTTATTCTAAGAAAATAATAGCATTAAAGTCGGTTAAGGGCATTGACCAGTTCAATGAAGCTCGCTTCGTAGGTCAACAAGAGTGGCCGCTAATTGATCCACGAGTTGGATTGCAATTTCACAGAGGTCTACTTTAGCACGGCCAGTACTTCTTTTGCTCTTTTTCCCCGGTCTGATATTATTTGAATTTGGCTCGAAAAACTTTTCCCATTCTTGAAGCGCTGAAAATACTCGCTTCTCTGTATCGCTTAGGGCTTCTATAGTGGTGGAATCTAATTCTGCCGAAATTTTACTAGAAGGTATTTTCATTAGTAGCAAGGCAATATTTAGACGCGAGAAGTTGTTGAAAAGTGCCGCGGCAAGCTGTTCCTGTTTATTTTCAGCATAACGTCCGAAGTATCCGAACATACCGCTTTTAGGCTGCAACCGATCTATTCCTTTAAGGACATCCGCGTACTTTGTCAACGGGTATGCAGTCCCCGGTATCGATGCGCGGTGCTCCCAAATCTTAAGAATTGTTTCAACTGCTTCCTTGCGAGCTTTCGTCCGCTTGGCTGTAGTAAGCTCATTTTCCGCTTGGTCCATAAGCTCAGCTAAATGGTGTGCCATCCAACGTCCCAGTGTGTCAACCTCGCTCTCAAAACCTAATTCACGAACGAGGTACTGTCCAAGTCCCAATACATCCTTCGGCGGCTTCAATGGTTCCATCTTTTCGCAGGAGGATGACTCTGTCGAATCGAGCCTCTTTATCTTCTTCCTCGTCATGTCTTCTATAGTAGCCATATCCTTTATTCCTCCGTGTGATCTCAATCTCAACTATCAGGTCAAGGCCCTTCTCATTGAGAAACGCTTTCAGGGCTTCCTTGTCAATTTTAAGACGCCAGCCTTTGGACCTGATAGTTTCGTCGTATCGAAGTTGGTCTTCACGTTCATCTCCACGATTATCTCCCCAGGCTCCATAAACAAACACTGTGTTTCCATTATCTACGTCGACCCACCTAGTTTGGTTATCATTAACGAGTATGAGATTTAAAGCTGTTATTGTTTTACTCGAAGGACTGCACTCTATAGGGTTTACACCATACCTGAGTGGATCTCGTTCATCTATTCCTAATTCATGTTCGCCATCGGTGAGCCAGCCTAAAAGTACGTATGGAGGATTATTTATTTCTTTTTCATCGCTGTCCGGTGGGATTCTATAGTTCCAATTATCCTGCATGGTTTGTAAAGCTAGTGTTAGGGACGCAGCAGTTCCAGGAGAGACTAATGCTGTTTTCACCAAGATCGATGATCTAAACTTACATGATTCAGTTTCATGAGAACTCGCAACGACAATATTTCCATCGGTATTAGCTAACCCGAGTTCAGCGAGGAATTCATACTTATCAACATTTTCTACCCAAAAGTTGACATCATCATGAGGAGCGAACCATAGTTGACACTCCAGAGGTTTAGGACCACGGAGGTCAGCAAGCCACAGCGGGGGAGAAGTGAGACATGCTCGATTCATATGATGCTCAAATGTAAAATAGGTATCCTCGGAGGCTTTCCTAAACGCGCATCTTTGCATCAATTCGCCGATAGCGCACCACATTGCATGCCACTCAAGATAGGTGTGAAAACGTTCAAGTGTTGGCATCGAGCCATGGCTGTGGTCCATTGAAACAAATTGGCGATCTGATAGGCGGCGCTTCCTCGGCTCATCATCCCAGCGCCAAGGGTTGCTATCTACTCCCCAGCTATCAACAATCCAACGTTCGGCGACATTGAGAAATTCTTCCATAGTTACGTCCGCGAAAGCATCGAGTACATATGAGTACCAGTAAGGAAGAGTATCCAGGGTATCAAAATGAAAGCGGCGCCCCTCATCCTCTCGATATTTATATTTATCGAAGCCAACACCGTAAGGCGACCGGGCCTTCTTCCTACGCACTGGACTTGTGTTCACCTTTCTCAACGATTTTCGTTGAGTCGCGTTGAGCACGAGGTTTCCGCTATCCACTAACTTGCAGTCGGTGGACTTGGCAAAGGCTCGTACCAAGACATGAGGAAAATCGTCACTAGCTGCAATTTCAAGAAGACGTCCCCCTTGGTGTTTAAGAGCCGATGGTGTTTCGTGCGCAATGCGGTCAAGTGCGATCATTAGCCAAAGGCGAGCCGAAAGCCAGTAGAACGGGGCATCTGGTTTGCGGTAGCTTAGCTCTGAAGTCTTATCGAAAAGCGCAACAAGATTATCAACGATATTGGAATCGCCAAAGCGAGCGAGACATCGCACGGCATGTGCTGCTTGCCAGCGGCTTCGGACGTCAATGTCTCCCATAAGAGCATAGAGAAACCGTGATATACCTTCATTTGTCTCGGTTGGAATATCGTTGGCGTCCCATTTGTCCCGCTCGGCAATAGGTATACGTTCAAGGAGTCGATCAATATATCGTGACATGGTGCGTGATGTTTCATCGGAAGTACAATACCTTGCTACTAACCCTACCAACGCGTATACGGTTGGGGCGTCTAATACATCGACGTGACGCTCCATAGCTTCGAGTAGCGCTGCGCAAATACGGTCAGACGGCATACCGGATTTTTCAAGTAGCCCAGGAAGCGGAGATTGCCCATGAGCAAGCCAACGACTGAAGCATGGCAAATGGTCGGCCATAACTTGGAGCAGCCTCTCACGGCACCAGCCAGCAATAGACGGTGTGTTATGCCAGTCATTTATTCTCCTTGCAATAGCTTCTGCCAGAGCGTAATCAGACACTCTTGACGGCTCGCAGCAACTTAACGCTTCTAGATGTTTAACTCGATCGCTGAGTGTAACGAAACTTCCAATGCGATCTAAGATGTCTGTATTAGAAATATGAACCTTCGATGTTTGTGTAGACGCTCTTATACAATCAATTACTTCGTAAATCTCTTTTTCTGAGGTAAAACGATGCCCCGTCCAGTTAACATTACTAAATGGGTCCGGGGGTTCTGATTCCACCCCATTTTTCGAAGGTTTTTCCCCTTTATCGTAAGAGGCGGATTCCTGGGTTGTTTTCATCGCCTGATGAAAGGTAGTTGTACATGCCAGTTGTTCCATCCAGAATCCCGAATCACCTTCAGTTAGCAAACTCAACTTTTCGGTTATGGGGGTACGGAAACCACCACCGAATCGCAATAATTCTTCTCGGCCTAGGTACTCGGCTAATATCTTCTGATTGGGATTAGCACTTTGGCTAACCGACTTATCAACAATCTGACTGATCAACTCAACACTCAATTGATCGAGCAGGGGAGACAATGCAGCAACCTGCTCTGGTGTCATCTCCCGGTGAGAAAGGGCTGTTTCCAATAATGGTGGAAGGAGAGTAGCACGGTCCACAAGGCTTGAATCCTCCCAACGTGCTGTAGCAGCCAATGCAACACTGACATTCAATGTTGTGAGGGCTCGTGCTACATCCTCCCAAGGGAAATGGCTATCATCGGCGATACGAACTGCTATGTCCCCTACAACTACTGCTAAGTTACAGGCTATTCTTCTTCTTTCCTCGACTTCCATGCTACTCACGGCACACTCTGTGAACTGCTTGAATAGAGCTATTTCATGTATAGCTTCCGCATTGACCTCACCTGCCGCCTCAATCGCATCGTTGGCTAGACTGTTAGCATCGGCAGGGCTGATGGGTAGAAGAAGTCGTGCAAAGCTAATAAGGGTGGAAATTTTATCATCTGCCGATATTTTCATATTCTTCAAAGCTGCGACTTGAGCTGAAATCTCGCCAAGAATCTTCTCATGCAACGAGCGATCCAGTGCGAGGCTAGCGAGGACTGGCACATCTCCAGCTCTAAAGGTATTTGAACGCGAAGACAAGAACGCCAGTGTACAATCCATTAGAACTATCCGGCTGATACTAGGCATAGCCATTAGGCGAGTGATTGATAAAGCGGTCCGAATTCTCATTGCCGATGCTCTGTATTGGTTATTGAACCGGTAATCCTGGCTGTGGAAGTGGTCGATTGCCTCTCGTAGGCGATTTTCAATTTCCTCCGACTTGATTAATCCGAGCAGGATCTGAGCTCGGCTATCATACAAGTCTAATAGTGGCCCAATAAAAGATTTTAACTCTTCCCTCTTTTCATTATCCGCTCTCTTACGTTGCTCGACCTCCTTGGGTGACAATCCTTTTTCCGGTTCAGGAGGATCAATCAAATAGGTCTCTAAAGTCATTTTACGATTTCCCAAACGTTCCAGTAATGCATGAGCGCGCAAACTAAGGTCTATCCGGACAGCGTCTGACGTAAAGAGCCGGTCACGCCGACGCGAACCTGGGTCTGCGATTCGTTCAAGAACGGGGATAACCCCAGTCCGGTCACCACCACGAGCAACCACCACCTCACAAGCCGTTAGGATCGTCTCAAGATATTCGGCATTGGGATTATCATCGTGCCAAGAGTCTTTCAACATATCAAGCCGGACGAAACCACGACGTAATAGGCTCTCTAGATTGGACTTGAGACGTGACAAGTCCACATCTTTTCCAGCGAGCGCTAGTGGAATAAGTAAAAACAAATCCCAAGGCGCCGAGACTACAGCCTCACTTATGCAACGCTCGACGAGATACTCCTCTCCCGAGGTTAATAACCTGTAAGATAGAATTGACGCTACCTTCAAAGCTAAGTTTCTCGGGCGCCATCTCAAGATGTAATCCATCGCAGGCTGAGGGCCCGCAATGCGCAGTATAGCCTCAGTTCCTGCAGCTATATCGAGACTTGTGATGTTCCAGTCTTGCGGTGTGAAGTTAGGTTGCTCCTTCTTCCGCTCCTCAAAGTACTCAGCGCGGCGCTTCAGCCAGGCGCTAACTTGCCTATGATCTTCGCGAACCGAGATATCATCTCCGTTCCGGGCGTCTGCTGCCATTAATTGAAATAACAATGGACCGTGGTTTTCAATCTCGTCAGGATCGCGCAATATAATGCCACTTGACGTGTCACGCGCAAAGTTGGCAGCAATATCCGGATTTTCCTTAAGCATGCGACGAATGACATCGTCAGTCTTGAGCGCCTCAGCGCCCCGGAGGAGCGTTAACACGGCATCGACATTATTGCCCGTCTCTCTGCACACCTTCATCGCGATTCGAAGGCGCTTCAGTTGCACATTTCGCCGCAAGATTGGATCACTGATTACTGTTGGCTCATCCTCCAGGTTAACGAGATCGATGATCTCCTGTCTGCGGTTAGCATTGAACAACGCCGAAGCGAGATGAATCGTGGCGTAGGTATCCGACTTATGCCAGTTGGTGAAGTGATCAGCAATTTTCTCTTGGATCAAGACGAGCTGCTCCGCGGCCTCGGCCCGTACAAAATGCTCAAAATCTTCATCAGCAAAGCCTATCAATCCGTTCACGAGCCGCACTCCGGGAGAAATATCAGCACAGAGATCACGTATACAAGCTTCAGTCAGGCCGGTCACTGCTGAAAGATCAGTTATAGGAATAGGTCGAGGAAGAGCGATGAGTCCAGAGCAGAATGCCTTGATGTCTTGATTACCACCCAGCTTTTGTCGGGCATAGGCGAACTGTTCCTGAAATATCTGTGCGAGATTCTTCCCGCTTGGACGAAGGTAATCAAGTGCCCGAACCGGTTCAACTCCAGCATGTTCCAATACATAGCTCTGCACCCGCGGATTCCCCCCTGAAAGATGGTGGAAGTCATCAATCCATGTCTCTGGTGCATCATTCCAGATCCCTCGAACATGAGCGGCGGTTTCTTCTCGAGTGAACCCAGTCATCTCTAGTAAAGTGAAACTTGGGGGTAGGTTAAGTGACGGTAACCGTCCTGTCCGTGCAGTCACTACAAAGCGAACATTATCTGGCAATTGGCTCATAGAGACAAAGTCATAAACGAAGCTCCTCTCTGGCGGTGACTGACTGGATGCGGCTGTGACAGAATTATCAGCTGCATCTACAACGATAACGAGTAGGGCATCTTGACCCTTTGATGTAACTACTTCTGCAGCTTTATCTAGGCGTCTCTTAAAGGCCCTGGGGTAGTCATGATCCCTTGATCGGCTTAACAAAAATGGAATTTTGAGTTGGCTGGCCAAATCATTAGAGAGTTGAAGGAATGCATCTGAACTTCGATGTCGGTAGGCATCGGAATCCAGATATCTGCCACCTCCATAACAGTCGAAAAGAACTATGGCAGAGCCACCCGGTAAAAGATCCTCTATCCCTTGTAAAGCGGTTGTCTTTCCGCAACCAGCTTCGCCGTAAAGGCAAATATGCTGAACCCCACCCAACATCTTCTCGGCAACTGCATGGGAAACAACGCGAGTTACAAGCTTCTCAACCTTTTTTATAGCAGAAGGGCAGGGGAACAGCGCACGCGGGTCAGAGAAATTAAGCCAGCTTAGAATCGACTGACGAGTTATAACCTCTCCTTTCCCTTCTGGTAACATTGCTCGATGGATATACCGTAAAAGGTCGTTTACAGCCGCGCGCGCATCATCGTCCGTCCATTCTGAGATAGTTGATAGAACATTCTCCTCAAGAGCGAAGCGTGATCCACTCCCGCATTCAGAGAAGTCAAGGTTACTCACGAAATTTTCAAAGTCATTACCCTGCAATCTACTGGCTTCTCGAAGTGCGGTACGAATTGATTGGTGCGACGTACCCTTGTTTGACAGTTCACTGACAACAGTTGGATCAACTTGCTGATTGCTGACGAGCCGTGGAACCAACTTGCCACTTGCTGCGATGTCTGGCCGTTTGCTATTGATGCCTCCAAAGGCTTTAGCCAGTCTTCCTATGACGGAATTATCCTGGCTTTTATTAGTGCTGTGGGTCAGACGAGCAACTGTCCAAATCTGCTCTGGATTTGCAGCGGAGTACTTGACTTGATCAATAATAATTCGTACGGCTGATTCTAGGCGGTCTCCCCCGAAATAAAAAGTACAGTCCACACCATCCCAAGTATCCCGGGGAGTTCCGCTTTCATCCTCAGTCCTCAGACCCTCGACCGTGACCGCTCGCAGGTCTGTGTCTTGGTCAAGCAGTGTTAACGCTTGGCGCAATGCCCAAAGCTCATGAAAGTCATCTCCCGCGTTTGAGCCACGAGCGCCGTGATAATCAGGATTCGTTATAGTCATAATGGTGTTTCTTGTTTACTAGCATTCTTACCTGATTGTACTTCTTCGCCTGCTGCTGTTCAATCAATTTTCATATCCCGCCGTCTGGAGCTGAACGTTTTTCACTTTATTATATCTTCTTTGCCGACCCGGAGGGAGCGATAAACGTGCTAGTTCTTGAAATTTTACCTTATGACTAATTGTTAAATAATGAAGCTGAAAACATATTTTTTCAGCACTTTAACAACTGAATAAACGAAGCTCTGACCTGAACGCTTG
>Ga0315547_1001229_pt1 | contig 20952 bp, 17 predicted proteins | sample SalMarSW160240MG_2_FD_202542 | JGI IMG/M metagenome (GOLD analysis project Ga0315547, IMG submission 202542) | Salt marsh sediment microbial communities from the Plum Island Ecosystem LTER, Massachusetts, United States - Salt Marsh Sediment SW1601-240 ...
GGGGTGTTGCCCCGCACTCACGGTTCAGCAATATTCAGGAGAGGAGAAACTCAAGTTCTTTCAGTAATTACTCTAGGCCCGCCGGGAGATGAACAATTTCTAGACGGAATGGAAATTGTTGGAAAAAAACGTTTTATGCATCATTATAATTTTCCCCCTTATTCGGTGGGAGAAACCGGCAGGATGCGTGGACCGGGCAGGCGCGATATTGGTCACGGTATGCTGGCAGAGCGAGCAGTCCAATCTTTACTCCCCCAAAAAGAAGATTTCCCTTATACTATAAGAGTAGTATCAGAAATTCTTTCTTCAAATGGTTCTTCTTCAATGGGTTCAGCTTGCGGAACCTCTCTGGCTCTAATGGATGCCGGTGTTCCTATTAAGAAAGCGGTAGCCGGACTGGCTGTCGGGCTGATGACGGACGAGAAGGGAAATTATAAGATACTTTCTGATATTCAAGGACCGGAAGACCATCATGGAGACATGGATTTTAAGGTAGCTGGCACCAAAGACGGAATCACCGCTTTACAAATGGATGTGAAAGTAGATGGAGTTGCTCTTAATATCTTAAAAGATGCGATTTTCCAAGCAAAAGAGGGAAGACTTTTTATTCTTGATAAAATGAAAGAGGTGATTTCTAAACCCAGAGAGGAACTTTCTAAATTTGCCCCACGCATTTTTGTCATAAAAATCGATCCAGAGAAAATTCGAAACGTTATTGGACCGGGAGGCAAAGTCATCAATACTATTATTGAAAAAACAGGGGTGGAGATTGATATTGAAGATGACGGTCTTGTTTATATTACCGCAGAAGAAGCCGATGCTGCTAATAAAGCAAAGAAATGGATAGAAGATATTACCAAACCAATAGAAATAGGAGAAATATTTCAGGGTAAAGTTACCAAGATTGTTGATTTTGGTGCTTTTGTAGAAATTTTTCCTGGCCAGGAAGGATTAGTCCATATATCAGAACTTGCTCCTTATCGAGTAAATAAAGTAAGCGACATAGTGAATGTGGGCGATGTTATTCCGGTAAAGATAAAAAATATTGATGGGCAAGGAAAAATAAGTTTGTCTTTAAAAGACGCAAAGAAGTCGTAATAAAAAATAAAATAATAAAGCAATAAAATAAAAATTCCACTATGGCTAAAGACAACCTAGAAGATAATTTAGTTATTAGAACGATGAAGGGGGACCTGGCGCGTCTTCGTGGGGAGTTAGAATTGAAAGATAAAGAGAGAAAAGAAGAATTGGGGATTAAAAAGAAAGAGGAAAAATTACCACCAAAGGAGAAATTACCGCCGATTGAAAAAAAGCCAGAAGCGCCACCTCCTCTAGGTCTGCCTACTTTTGAAAGAAGACCTCCAGCTCCTCCGACTCCTTCTAAACCTTCTGTTACTCCACCGCCACTTCTCCCAGAAGCTCCTAAGGAAAAAGTAATTCCACCCAAGCCGAAGATTTCTGAAATTCCTAAAGTCCTTGAAATTCCCAAAGTTCCCGAACCACCTAGAATTTCTAAGGTTTCCAAAGCCCCTGAAGTTCCCAAAATCCCTAAAGTTTCTAAGCCTCCAAAAGCTTTTAAGATTCCGAGAACTCTACTGTTGGGAGGAATCGTTGTGGCTTTGGGTCTAGCTGCTATTCTTATTTATTGGTTTTTATTTGCCATTCCAGAACCTACTCCTACTCCACCTTCACCTCCTACTCCACCAACACCTCCTCAAGAATTAATAAAGCCGGCTCCGCTTATTCCGGTCCAGCATCAGATAGTTATAGAATTAGAAGAAGGTCAAGATTTAACCACTGAACTAAAAGGAGAAATTGAAGAAGGAGTTCATTCAGGGCTTTCGCAAATTCTAGTTTACAAAGATTCTATTATCTCCCTTAGTTTAGATAAGGTCTTTGAGGAATTTGAACTAACGGTTCCCCAACCATTAATTAATAATTTGAACGAAGATTATACACTACTGCTTTTTACTCAAGAGGAGTTCTTAACAACAACCGAAGCACCTAATAGGTTGGGCTTTATTACCGAAGTTAAAAGTACCACTGTTTCTTCCCAAATTATGAGAATCTGGGAGGATACGATGGCAGGGGATTTAGAAAGATTCTATCTAATTCCTCGCGGCGAGCAAGCCACCGAAGAGTTTAGCGATAATACTTATAAAACTCTTGATATTCGCTTTCTTAATTTTCCAATGCGTGACATAACTATTGATTACGCCTTATATCCGGAAGAAAATTGGTTAATCTTTACTACCTCCCGCCAGTTTATCTACCGCATCATTGACCTTTTGGAAGAAGGGGGAATAGAAGAATTATAAAAATCACTGACAATTCATATGCCAAATCAATATATCATTGACTATTTAAAAAGAAACAAAAATAAATTTTCTTTAGAAGTGTTAAAAGAGAAACTTGTCAAAACAGGATATCCCATTGACCAGATCGAGGAAGCAGCACAATTAGTGTATAAAGCAGTGCTAGCACCTCAAGAAATCCCAGAAACTCCTTTTTGGGATTTTTGGCACAAGAAAGTTTATAGTTCCGGCAAAGAGAAGCTTATTGATTTTATTGTTGGTTTTATATTCGCAATCGTGTTAACGTATGATGGATTCTATATAGTAGGATTTGGGGTTGAATTTATAGAAATCCTATTAGGAGGGTTTGAATTCTATGGCTTTTTTCTACTTTTTATGATTTTTTTAGCAATATTAATTCATTTCTTTAGAACAAGGAAATACATCGCCTTTGGTATAATCTGTGGGATTGTTTTGTCCTTTATTTTTCCCATGCCTCGACTTTATTATATGTTTTATTAATTTCAAAATCTATGTCTAACCAAGAAGAAATTTTAGAAGAATTAAAATCTTTAAGAGAGCAAGTGAAACGATTAGAAAGTCGTCTTGAAAGTTTAGAGTTAAAACAACCTCCTAAAGAAGCCCCCGAACCAATTCCTTATAAAGAAGTTCCTGAACGACCTCCAGAAATAGAAAAACCAAAAATAGAAAAAGAAAAAGAAATTACATTTCTTCCAGAGAAAAAGCCAGTAGATATTGAAGAAACAATGGGAATCTGGCTGCCAAGAATTGGGATGTTGGCTATACTTTTTGGAGTAGGATTTTTTCTTAAATATGCCTTTGATCACCAATGGATAGGACCAACCGGAAGAATTATTATGGGGCTTTTGGGAGGAGTTTCGCTTTTAGGAGCTGGGGAATATTTTGAGAGTAAAAAATATCACGGATTTTCTCGAGTGTTTACCGGAAGTGGATTGGCTCTGCTTTATTTTTCATTATATGCGGCCAGAAATTTCTATGACATGCTAGGAGTTGGGCCAACTTTTATTTCAATGCTTTTTGTAACTTTAGCCGCAGGATTTTTTGCTGTTCGATATAATTCCCAAGCAGTAGCTTTTTATAGTATCATTGGTGGATTTCTAACCACCTTTTTAATTGGCTATACAGCTTCGAATCGAATTAGTCTTTTAGTCTACATTGCAATCTTGAATTTAGGAATTTTAGCCATAGCTTTTTTCAAAAAATGGAGAATATTAAACTCAATGGCTTTTATTTTCACTGCTATAACTTTTCTAGCTACTTATGGAAAGTTTAGCGCCAGTGAGTCCCTTTCTGTCTCTTTTGGATTTCTTACCTTTTATTTTCTGATTTTTGCTTTTGTAGCTTTTCTTTACAATATCCTTTATCGACTAGCCACCCGCGAAGAAGATATCTTTCTAGTTCTCGCTAACGCTTTTTACTATTATATTTTTAGCTACATTATTCTGAAACCAGATTATGAAAATCTGTTAGGGCTATTCACTTTCGGTTTAGCTCTTTTTTTCTTGATATTAGCCTGGCTTGCTTTCTGGCGTAATGCTCGAGATAAGTTTTTACCTATGGTTCTTCTGGGAACCTGTGTGGCCTTTATTACTATTGGTATTGCAGTTCAGTTTGAAAACCATTGGATTACTATTTTCTGGACTCTGGAAGCCCTGGGGCTACTCTGGCTAGGATTTAAAATGAAAGAAATTCTTTCTCGAGCTTATATCACTAGATTTTTGGCACTGGTTATATTTGTCTTAACTTTTATAAGATTACTGGCGGTCCATACAAAAATTCCTTCGGATGAATTTACGCCCATTGTAAACAAAAGAGTTTTCATATTTCTTCTTTATGCCCTTTCTTTATTTTTGATGGCTGGACTATATTCCTATTACAAAGAAAAGATTCGCCAGAATGAAAGAAAAATTTCTACAGTCTGCACGCTGGTGGCAAACTTCTTAATAGTTTATTTAATCAGCGCAGAAATCATAGATTATTTTGGATTAAAAATAAAGAAACTTCCTGGTAGAACCATTGTTCCTTTGTCAAGATATTATTATGAAGCAAAAAGAACTCTTCTTCAGCAGAGAAATGCTTGCCTTTCTATCGGCTGGGCTCTTTATTCAATTCTTTTAATCGTAATAGGTATTATTAAAAGGTATAGACCCATTCGGTTGTTCGCCTTGACTCTATTTGGTATTACTATCCTAAAGGTTTTTGTTGTTGACCTGTCTTATCTAAAGGGGTTTTCTCGAATCCTTTCTTTCATCATTTTAGGCCTCATTCTTTTAGGGGCTGGATTTCTCTATAATAAATATAAAGATAAAATTCGTGAATTTGTGTAGTCGCAAAAAAATTATATATTCTCTGGTCATTTCTTCTTTGCTTTTTGTGCCATTATTTAGTCTGGCTGATTTTAACATAGGACGCTGGGCTTTTTATAAAGAAATTTTACTCCCTGCCACTTTAGAGAAAGTTCGGCCAGTTTGGATAAATCTAGATGAAGAAGTTCTGAAAGTTGCTAGAGTAAATCTTGGAGATTTAAGAGTCATCGAGGAAAAAACAAAAGAAATGCCTTTTAAGCTGCTTACAACTGAAAGTCAGGAGGTGGCTCATGGAAGCCAGATTCTCAATCCCTCTTCAGTGCGCGCTGCTTTTCGTAAAGAAAGCTTTTCTCCTAGCAATATGATTGATGGAGACAAAAATACTTATTTTCAGATAGACTACTTTAAAGACCCTGAATCTGCTTCCTTTGAAATTGATATTAAAGGCCAGATACTGACTAATAAAATATTAATCTGGACCACTGATTCAACTAATACCTGGACTGATATTAAAATTGAGGCAAGTAAAGATTGCGTAAATTGGCAGCTGGTAAAAGACAAAACCAAAGTTTACCACTCCTCAATGCGGAAAGTAGTATATCCAGAAAGTCTTTTCCAATATCTTCGTTTTACTTTTTGGCATACCGGTTCGTTAAAGATTCATGAGATCGAAATATATGCAGCAAGCCAGGCAAAACTTTTGTTTATGGCAGGTCCTGTTAAGAACTACAGACTCTATTATGGAAATAATGTCTCAGATTTGCCTAAATACGACACAGGTGCTCTATATTCCGATATCACCACTCCAACAGCAACTCTAGGTCCCGGGCAGGCTAATCCCGAAGGAAGAACGGACTATGACGGAGATGGAATTGCCAATGATGAAGATAATTGTCCCTTAGTTTATAATTCCGACCAAAAGGATAGCGACAGCGATCAGGTTGGCGATGTTTGTGATAATGCACCGCTTGAGGCCAATCGAGACCAGAAGGATACTGACCATGATGGAGTAGGAGATGTTATTGATAATTGTCCTTATCATAAGAATCCAGATCAATTGGATAAAGACTTAAATGGCATAGGTTGGGTTTGTGATGACGAGGACAACGATGGAATCATAAATAGCCTTGACAACTGTGTGCCTCACCCTAACTATAATCAGTCAGACAGAGATAATAACGGAATCGGAGATGTTTGTGAAGATATAGACGGTGATGGTATTTTAGGCTACGTAGATAATTGCTTGTATTTGAGAAATCCGGCGCAAATTGATACCGATAAAGATAAAATCGGTGACGCCTGCGATAATTGTCTATTAGGATGGAATCCCGACCAGTTAGATTTAAATAATAATGGTGTAGGAGATATCTGCGAAGACGACGACCAAGACCAGGTCCCTAATTACTTAGATAATTGTCCCCTAGTTGCGAATTCCGCGCAGATTGACACCGACGGAGACGAATTTGGGGATATCTGCGATAATTGTCCGACTATGAAAAATCCTGACCAAAAAGATTCGAATAGAAACGGAATCGGAGATATTTGTGATGATGATGACGGCGACGGAGTAATTAATAGCCGGGATAACTGTCCAGACTTTTCAAATCCTGACCAAAAAGATCAAAATAACAATGGAATTGGCGATGCTTGCGAAGATTTAGATAATGATGGTGTAATTAATGCTTTGGATAATTGTATAGCAGATTATAATCCTGACCAAGGAGATAAAGATAAAGATGGAATAGGCGATGCCTGTGATCCCAAAGATGACCGCTGGACAGAAAAAGCCTCCTATCTGCTCTGGATTACCATAGCCATAGTCATTGGAGTTATCGTATTTTTCGCTATTCGACTACTCAAGAAAATGGGACAAATTTGATAAAAAGACCCACTATTAAAAATAGGTTAAAGAGAAGTAAAAAACGAGGAAATTGTTTTTTCCTCGTTTTTTTGTTTTTACCGCTTGATTTTCTCTTTAGCAATCATCTTCAAAATCTGTTCTAAGGTGATTGTTCCAATAACTTTATCGTTTTTAACAACAAAAATTAATCTATCGGAGGATTGCTTCATTTTTTCAAGGAGCGTTGTCAATAATTCTTCTTTCTTGCAGGTTATTGCTCCTGGAGGTAGAGACTCTCGAGGTATATGTAGTTCGGTTAAAATATCTTTTGCTTTCGTTCCTCCTAAAATCCTCTTGGTTATTAGACCTTGATATTCCATTATGGCGGCATTACGGATGAAAAATCCTATCATAATTATCCATATTGCATTAAATAAATATCCCTGTAAACCTAAAAATAGACCGTAACCCATAAGAGCAAAGGCAAAAACTTGTCCTGCTCTAGAAGCCCACTTAGTTGCTCTAACTAAATCTTTCCATATTTTCCATAAACCAGCTCGCAGGATTCTTCCTCCATCCATAGGAAAACCTGGCAAAAGATTAAACGTACCAAGTACTAAGTTTATAAGACTAAGCCAGCTAAGACAACGAATAAGAGAAAGCATCCAAATGCTTCCAATACTTAATAAAGAACATAAGTAAGCTCCTAGCCAGAAAACTCCTACCAGCCCAAACGAAGCAGCTGGCCCAGCAATAGCTATCCAGAATTCAGCCCCGGGGCTGGAAAATTGATTACCTTCTAACTTAGCTGCCCCACCAAGCAAAAATAGAGTAATCCTTTTTACATAAAGTTTATATCTTCTGGCTACCAGTGAATGAGAAAGTTCATGAACAAGAATAGAAACTATAAGTCCTATAGCAGTAATGAAACCCCAAATATAACATAGAACTGGACTAATCCCGGCTAGATTTGTAAAAAGCCCGCTGAATAAATATCCAAATATGGCTACAAATAGCAGCAAACTTAGATCAAATCTAATCTCTATCCCAAAAATCCTTCCAATCCTTATTCCTCTCATCTATTCCCTCCTAGGTATTATTGATTTAAAAGAGCCATTTTTTACAGTATAGCAGAAACTCTTAAAAAAGCAAACCCCAACTAAAAGGGGCGCTGTAATTAGAGCGCCCTGTTTTTGTTTCTATTTTTCTAATATTTTGTCTAATTCCGAAAGCGTTAGAACGTTAATTGTATAATCAGGTATTTCTTGTTCATTTTGAGGCAGTCGTGTGGCAAATTTACCGGATTTATACCAGATTGTCAGCATGCCTACTTGATTTCCTACGCAGATTTCTCCGGCAACCCTGTCTCCGATTACTGCTACTTCTGAAGCTTTGAGATTCATAATTCTCAAACACCTTTGAAAGTGAGATTTCTGTTTTTTCCCTTCGTTGACTTGGATGTCTTTAAAATATTTATCAAGACCCAATTCAGAGATTTGTTTCCTACGGTCAGCTTCAGCCTTTTTACTCAGTAGACAAAACTGATATCGTGAGGACAAACTTTCTAGCAGTTCTATTATTCCCTTTGTCAGTCTTCCTTTTTCTGGATCATAAATGGTTCTATTGAAGTCAAAAATTATTCCTTTTATCATCTTATTCTCCTTTTCTAGCCGGTACTTCTCTTTCAGCTTCTGGAAAATATCCAGCCAGCCAGAAAGGGGTTCTGTAGAGTCGAGATTTGAGTCGTTTCTGGTCAAGCCAGTGGCCGGTAAAGCCGATGGTTCTGGCTAATACGAAGAAAGCATTAAGAGCTTCTTCAGGGTAGCCGAGGTCTGTGAGAATTACCCCGATTGCTCCGTCAATATTTAGTATTAAGTTGTTGCGTTTCTCCAGAGTTACTTCCTGTACCCCTAAAGCAAAGTCAAGACAAGGGGTAGGAATTCCTAAACTCTTGATATACTTCTTAAGGCAGACAAACCGAGAATCCGGTTTATCTTTATTAAATACCAGATGGCCGATACCAGGTATGATTGCCTTGTCAATAGATTTTCTCCACTCAACAAATTCTCGAGGAGTTATTCCTTTTTCCAGACCCTCTTTAAATGAACGAGCTGCATTAGTAATAGCTCCACCAAAACGAGGTCCAATAGCTGAAATTCCAGCGGCTACGGATTGAGGAAGGTCAATTCCGGCCCCAGCATCAAGAATGGTAATGTTGGCTCCGCTGACACACGGTCCGTTGTCAGCGAGAAGCATAATAATTCTTTTAATCAGCTCTTTTTCGTAGTCCTTTGGCTCTTTTTGGAACCAACGAAGAGAAATAATGGTTGGAATATCTTGGGTTTCTCTTAACTTTCTAATGGAAAATTGTTTTCTCTTGTAAGCAATATCAAGCCAGTGACCAATAAGATTTATTGTATGGACAAATAGGTAAGGAGCATTTAGATAATCTTTACCGTCTGGGGTATCAGGTGACTTAATAGCATTCAAACCACTAACCACACTATGCACCAGGTCTACCCCTGCTTGAGCGCTGGCCAGAGTAGCCTTCTCTGATAGAGGCCATAGGCGACGGCGACCAACGGGTTTAGTTGCTAGTGCAATACCTATACAAGTCCTAAAACGTTTATGACCCTCTAGTTCTTTTTCCCAAAGCAAGCTCATTACATCTTCTATCCCATAACCTTCCTTAATTAAATCTACCACTGAATACCCAGCATAACGCAGAACCTCTCCTCTTTCATCAGAAATGGTTGACTTGGTGGGAGTGTGACGACGAACTACACCTTTTTCTAAAGCTTCCTCTATGTCTAAAGGAAGCTCGGGTACTTCTGGTTCTCTGATTTTCTTGATAATTCCTTTTTTGACAAGCTTAAGATAAGTTTCCTTAATTTTGATGGGGAATTCATCGTAGTCCTTAGGAACAATCGCTCCGGCTTCTTTTAGAGCTTTGTTTTTCGCTTGGGCGGTTTCTGCTTCTTCAGAGGCTTTTGCTCCAGCGTGACCAAATTGAGTTCTGGGCGGCAAAACCTCCTGGCAGGTACCGCTTACCCAGGCAACCAATGGTTTAGTAATCCGGCCGTCCTTTAGAGCTTTAACCACTTCGTATTCATCTTTTCCGCCTAACTCTCCAGCCATAACAAGTATCTTGATTTTGGGATTAGCTTCGTAGCGAAGCAGATGCTCTAGAAGAGTACTTCCGGGATAGGTATCTCCGCCGACTGGAATTGATTCGTAAACACCATCGGTTACTCTTGCAATCGTGCTTGACATTTCGTTAAAAAGCCCACCGGAAACCCCAGTGTAACCAACTGAACCGGGACGGTTAAGCTTAGACCCCATAATGTTCTTTATAGTTCCACCGCTATTTCCTATTCTGAAAGCCCCTGCAGCAATTCCACCAACAGTTGCTGGACCAATGATTACCTTTCCTAAATTCTTAGCTTTCCTTATCAGGATTTTCATCTGCCGCTCGGGAATTCCTTCAGCGATAATAACTAATATTTTTATTGAAGGAATTTCCAGAGCAACTTTTGCGTCTTGGAAAGCACTGCGGGAACTTCTGAAATTAATCACAATATCAACATCAGGATGTTTAGTTGCTGCTTCTTCTAAAGAGGTGTAAATGGGGATAGCGATTTCTTCTTTGCCGAAAAAGAGCCAACTTAACCCCTCGTTATTACCGACAAATGCGGCTACGCTTGGGCTTCGTTGCCACTTAAAATCAGAATCTAACATTCTTTGGGCAGCGACCTCTTGAGTGCCTAAAAAGAAGCATCGAGAATCCCTAGTAAATAATTCGTACCATTCTTTTTTCATCTCGCGTCTCCTTCACCCGCCTCAATTTTACTTCTTTTATATCCACCAAAATTGTGGCGGGCAAGTGCTCTTTTAACAATATTTGTCATGTGGTCATCGGGCCCATAGGTATGAATCTCTAAATCAAGTTCTTTCCCAACATCTCTCATTGCTTGAAGACCCTCTTCCCAATTGGGACCACCGCGGCGAACCCAAATTTCTACTCTATGCTCCTTAAGTTTATCAGCATAAATCCTTAAAGCACTAATGATTCCAGCAAAGGTGGTCTTAACATCAGTAAAGTTTGCAATTCCCCCACCGACAAACAGGTATTTCTTTTTATCCTTTGGTGTTGGGTATTTCGTTGCCAGCTTTATAATTTCTTCAGCTAAAGGAAAAACGGCTTCTTCAGGAGGGTCACCAGAATACTCGGCATAGTTGCCAATTTCTTTTCCGTATCCTAAGTCGGCTACCGTGTCTGTGAAAATAATACTTCCTCCACCACCAGCAGTAAGAAGCCAAATCAATCCTTTCCGATTCATCACTTTCAATTTAACCGAACCGCCAATATCTTCGTCTATAGCCGCAATTCTTGCTTCTTCTTCAGAGGGTTCTTGACCAAATTCCGGGGGAAACTCAAAAGGCCAATCGTGCAAGAAAAAAGCAGTTTGGTCTAGTTCAACTCTAGCATCAAGAGCAATAGGTTTGCCTTGTCTATCTATAGCCCAAGGATTAACTTGCACTAGAGTAGCATCTTCTTTATCAAAGCATAGATAAAGGTTAGCCAAGAATTGTATTATAGCTTCTCTTTGGGGTGCAGTGAAAATCGACTGTTTGTAGAAACCTGCCTTTACCATTAGACCGAGGAGGGCAAGCTTTAAGCGTTCAAGGTCAACTTTTTCCTGGACTGAAATAACAATTGTCTTTACATTTTTCTCCCAATCCGCATCTACGTTCATTCCACCCTTCATAGAAAGGCTAACTTCAGCGCCCTGACGAATTGACATTACCGAAGCCATAAACTCATCTTCTTTCTCGTGAGGAGTAAATTTTTCAACCAGAGCTCTAGTAATGACACCTTTTACTTTATCAATAGTAGTTATTTCTCTCCCCAAAAGCTTGTCATTAATAAATTCTAAAGCTTCAAGCCAAGTAAGGTTTATTCCTACTAAACCCAGTTTTCCGCGTCGGCCAAAAAGTTCATTGGGCTTTACCACCAGCTTTGAAGTTTCAAGCCAAGGATTTTCCTTGACCAACTCTTCCAAATCTGTTTCTTTGCTGATACTTACTACCGGCGAAACATTAATTCCATACTTCGGGAACAGATGTTCCTTCACATCTCCCTCAAAGACTCTTCTGCTCATCTAAATCACCTCCGCATATTGTCAAAGTTCTTCTCTCCACCCTAGCAAACCCTTAAAATTTGTCAATATATTGACTTTTTTCTTGAAATATGTTAAGTGTTAGCTAAGATCTTTTAAATCTATTATACGAAGAGGCAAGGAATGAACAAAGGATGGAAGGTTTTTTTATGGCTGGTTTTAATTGTTGGGCTTTGTGCTTCAGGTTGGTTAGGTCTAGTACCAAAAATACAAGAGGCAAGATATCAAGCTTCAATCATTGAGATAGAATGTGAGATAGTAGACTATAACGATCGTTTTTTCTCAACTTTTTCTCTCCCGCAAGACGTGGAGATTGTTAGAGGAGATGGGGAAAAGATCACTCTTACTTTAGAAAGTCAGAAGCTTTTTGTCTTGGGAGATAACATACCCGGTGAGGAATCTTATTCTCGTAGGCTCTGGCCCGGATTGCGTGAATTTATTCTTGATAAAAAAGATAAACCATTTATTCACGAAGATATGATTTATGTATGGAAGATTGACTGTGGCGTCTATTACCGACTCAAGTACGCAGGAGTTGGAAAACTAAAGAAAATACTAGAAATAGAATTGATCAAGGATAGAAGAGAACAAGAAGTTGATGAATTGATTTCATCTTTTGAGCCATCAGATATTGAAAATTGGATTTTAGAAGAAGAGTATTTGGATTCTGGAGGTGAATATAATTATAGGAAAGCTTTTGAACATCCTAGGGATTATGCCACAGGTTATGGTTATTACGACATTCTATTTTCTAAAGAAAAGCCTACCCTGAAAAAGGTGATTGTAGTTTTTTATAAAGAATCCAAATTTAACAGTAGTGAATTATGGACTAGAGAAGTGTGGATGTTAGATGAGGAAAGAGAATGGATAAAGACCGAAACAGGCTGGTCACCAAAAACAAGACAGATATAAGTACAAAAATGAAGGTGTGGCAAACTTCTCACACCTTCTTTTTATATTTGGAAAGAGTTGCTTTTTTGGGGGAAAATGGTAGAATAAATTAAAGAGGTAGAGGGCTCGCCCCGTTAGACTTTTTTAAGAAAAAGTCTAACGGGGCGAGTGGTGGAATTGGTAGACACGTAGGATTTAGGATCCTATGGCGAAAGCCTTGGAGGTTCGAGTCCTCTCTCGCCCACTACCAATTTTGTCTAAATCTTTGATTTAGTTACAAAATTGAGTATCCGCCGAAGTGAACGTAGTGAACGAAGGCGGACCCGTCCTACAATGAAAAAGAAAAAGATGAAACTTGCTAAGGGTATTCGTAAATATATTCGCCAAGAAAAAGCCCGCATCCGACGGGAAATTCTTGATATTGAGGAGCAGAAGAGAAAAATAGAGGAGTTGTATAAAAAATTTCAAAAATAAATAATTATGCGTTTTATTGCCGATTTTCACATCCATTCCAAATATTCCAGGGCTACTAGCAAGGATATGGTGCCGGAGGTTTTGGATAAAACCGCTAAAGTAAAGGGAATTAATGTTTTAGGTACCGGTGATTTTACTCATCCCCAGTGGTTAAAGGAACTAAAAGAGAATTTAGAGCCGGCCGAGCAGGGGCTTTTTAAGTTTAAAGACTCTCAAACCGGAACAAGATTTATTTTAACTTCGGAGATTAGCTGTATTTATTCTAAGAATAACAGAACCAGAAAAATCCATGTTTTAATTTTTGCTCCCGATTTTGAAACGGTTGAGAAAATAAACGTTCAACTTGGTTGGATTGGAAATCTAAAGTCCGACGGCAGGCCAATTTTAGGACTGGATGCTAAGGAGTTAGCAAAGATTGCTTTAAATAGTTCCGAGAATTGTCTAGTTGTCCCGGCTCATCTTTGGACTCCTTGGTTTGGTTTATTTGGTTCTAAATCTGGTTTTGATTCTATTGAGGAATGTTTTGAAGAATACTCCAAATATATTTTTGCCGGAGAAACCGGCTTATCGTCGGACCCTGCAATGAATTGGCGGCTCTCGGCATTGGATAATATCACTCTTATTTCTAACTCTGATGCTCATAGTTCTCGAAAAATAGGCCGGGAAGCAAATATTTTTGATACAGAATTAAGTTATCAAGCTATCATTGAAGCAATTAAAAATCCTCAAGGAAAACTTTTAGCGACGCTTGAATTTTTTCCTCAAGAAGGGAAATATCATTTTGACGGGCATCGCAATTGCGGCATTACTTTTTCTCCCGAAGAATCCCGAAAACACAATAACATTTGCCCTAAGTGCGGCCGGCCCTTGACCATTGGGGTAATGCATCGTGTAGAAGAATTGGCCGACAGACCCAGTGGCTCAAAACCAGCCGCTACCATACCTTTTAAGAGTCTTATTCCTCTTTGTGAAATCATTGGCGAAGGTTTAGGAGTTGGAGCAGATTCCAAAGCAGTCAAGGTTGAATACGACAATTTAATTAAGATCTTTGGTTCTGAATTTGAGGTACTTTTGAAGACAGAGCCCCAAGAACTCCAAAACGCAACTTTGCCTCAAATTGCTGAAGGAATTGCCAGAGTAAGAGAAGGAAGGGTAAAAATTATCCCTGGCTATGACGGAGTTTATGGAAAAATAAAGATTTTTGGGGACGAAGAAAGAGGTAAGGCCTTTGGACAGAAAAAGCTGTTCTAATCATGAATTTATTTAGTCAAAATTTAACAGAAGCTTCTAAGGATTCTGTTCCTCTGGCTGATAGGATGAGGCCGAGGGATTTTTCGGAATTTGTTGGACAAGAGGAAATTGTCGGAAAGGATAGAATCTTAAGAAAGGCGATTGAAAAAGATGAAATTCCTTCAATAATTTTCTGGGGACCACCCGGTTCGGGAAAAACTACGCTGGCTCGGATTATCGCTAAAAAAACGAATTCTCACTTTATCCAATTTTCAGCTGTGGCCAGCGGCTTGAAGGATTTAAGAAGAGTGGTCAAGGAGGCAGTGGAGAGAAAAAAGGCGTTAAATAAGCGAACTATTCTTTTTGTTGATGAAATCCATCGTTGGAATAAAGCCCAGCAGGACGGATTTTTGCCTTATGTTGAAAAAGGCACCATTACCCTTGTCGGTGCCACCACTGAAAATCCATCTTTTGAAGTAATATCGCCTCTTCTTTCGCGCTGCCGCGTTTTTGTCTTAAAACAACTGGAGCCACAAGACCTAAAAGTTATTATCAGAAAAGCTTTAAAAAATACTAGTCAAGGATTAGGTCAGTTTAAGGCAAAAGTAACTGACAAGGCAGAAAAATTACTTATTAATGCTTCAAATGGAGACGCAAGAATAATTCTTAACGCTTTGGAGATTGCTGCCAAAACGACTTCATTAAACAAAAACGGCTATTGTGAAATTACCGAGGAGACCATCAAGGAAGCTCTACAACACAAAGCTTTAATTTATGATAAAGCCGGAGACGAACATTATAATGTAATTTCTGCTTTTATAAAATCCTTAAGAGGTTCTGACCCGGATGCGGCTCTCTATTGGCTGGCTCGAATGATTGAGGCCGGAGAAAGTCCTCGTTTTATTGCCAGAAGAATGGTGATTTTGGCTTCAGAGGATATTGGTAATGCCGATCCCCAAGCTCTGGTGATAGCCACTGCTTGCGTTCAAGCTATAGAATTTGTCGGGCTTCCGGAAGCCCAAATCAACCTGGCCCAAGCAGTAGTTTATTTAGCCAAAGCTCCGAAATCCAACGCCTCTTATATGGCTTTACTTAGTGCTAAAGAGGATGTTAAAAAAACTCTTAACTTGTCGGTGCCACTTCATCTTCGCAACGCGCCGACAAAATTGATGAAAGGTTTAGGATACGGAAAAGATTATAAGTATCCGCACGACTATTCCCAAGGCAAGGTGAAGCAGGATTATTTACCCGAAGAGTTAAAGGGAAGAGTTTATTTAAAGGATGAAAAGAAGACTTAAAAGAAATTTCTATTTACAACCTACTTTAACAGTATCTAAAAAGCTTTTAGGTAAATATTTGGTTCATAGAACGAAAAAAGGGATAATTTCTGGAAAAATCGTTGAAACAGAAGCCTACATCGGTCCTCAAGATAAAGCTTCGCACAGTTTTGGAGGAAAAGTTACTCCTCGAAACTTAGCCGAGTATATGGAAGGAGGCCACATTTATATTTATCTTGTTTATGGAATGTACTGGCAGTTAAATATTTCTACTGCCGGGCAAGGCAAAGGTGAATGTGTGCTGATTAGGGCTTTAGAGCCAACGGAGGGAATCCAGCAGATGATTAAAAATCGGCCCAAGGCAAAGAAGAGGCATGATTTGGCCAATGGGCCAGGTAAGCTCTGTCAAGCGCTTGGTTTCAATAAGAGGCATTATGGAGTAGATACAGTAAAGAATAAGGAAGTTTGGTTAGAAGACCGTGGCCAAAATTTTAAAAAAAGTGATATAATCGCTAGTAGGAGAATAGGCATTGATTATGCCGAAGAATGGGCTAAAAAGCCGTGGAGATTCTACATTAAAGGTAGTCCATTCGTCTCAAAATTATGAATCAACAATTTCACAGTCCAAGTCTAGGGAGAATGAATCTGGAAAGAGTAATCCGGGAGATTTTATCTTTTATGGAAATAGACCAAAAGAGAAGATACGATATTATTGTTGGCACAGATTCAGAAGGCAATGGCAAAGTGGATTTTGTTACGGCTGTAGTAATTCACAGAATTGGCAGGGGTGGAAGGTATTTTTGGAAAAGGGAGTTTAAGAATGGTATTAATCATCTGCGGCCTAAAATATACCAAGAGACAAATTTTTCTTTAGAGACAGCCCAGGAACTTTTAGCCGGACTTAAAAAACACTGGCAGAAAATAGAGCCTCAAAATTATAACTTTGAAATTCACGTTGATGTTGGCGAAAACGGCAAAACCAGAGATATGATTAAAGAAGTAGTCGGGATGGTCAGAGGCAATGGATTTAACGTCAAAACCAAACCAGAATCATACGGCGCCTCCAACGTCGCCGATAAACATATATAAGCACTGCATTTTTATCCCGCACCAAATTTATGGGCCTATAGCTCAGTGGTAGAGCACTGCTTTCGCATAGCAGGGGTCGTGGGTTCGAATCCCACTAGGTCCACCACTTCGGATTTTTTGGCACCAAACTGCCGATTTATCTCAAAGATAAGCCCTAATTTGGCGGTTCCAAATCCTTTCCTTCTATGGTAAGGTATTCCTTCTGGAAATATTAACTTTTGGAACCGAGGACGAAGCTGTGGCGATAAATCAAACCACTGCCTGCCCAAATTTTTAATGAAATTAGTTGCATAAGTTAAAGCACCTTTGATGTCAAATTCTTCTATTTTTGTTTCGCTTAACGATATTTTAGTTGCGACAATTTCATTTTCTACTTCTTCTTTGCGTTCTTGAAATTCCTCTTTGCTATAAGAACTATCTTCTCTCATCTCAAAAATCCTTTTTCTTTTGGCCTGAAGCATAGTAAGTTTTCTCTCGTATTTTTTTGCTTCTAATTCAAAACCTCGACTTTTCTCTCGCCATAAATCCAATACACTTTCCTTGAATACAGCAAGGAATTTTTCTTTTGGGGTAATCTTTTCTAAATACTGCAAAAATGCTTCTTCAAGCGTTTTTTTTGCTATGCTCTTACCAAACATAGAACATTGTTTGTTATAGCAATGGTAATAGAGGTATCTACCTCCGTTACCACGAGGGGAGCTTCCTGTCAGTGGTCTCTTGCAGGAAGCACAGATTACAGTTCTGCGAAGTGGAAAGTCAGGATTATATCTATCTCTTTTAGCTGTATGTGCCTTACCAGCACGAACAAGTTGAACCCTATAAAGTTCCTCTTTTGTAATCATCGGCTTGTGTAATCCGTCTACTTCTTCATTGGTCCAAGGATTTACTAAGATGCCTGCGTAGAACTTGAGATATTTCCCAAGTATCCTGTCCACAAATTGTGGACTGGTTTTCTTGCCACGAATAGATTTTAAACCCCATTTATCGAGCAATCTTACTAATTCTACTTGTGAACATAATCCTTTTGAGTATTCTTTTAGTGCCTTTTGAATAATCGGGAAGGTTTCTTTGTCAGCTGGGTCCGGTTCACTTTTCTTTAATCCTTGCTTCTTGAATTGAGCACATTTATACCCAATAGGAGGCTTCCAAGGATAAATACCTTGGTCTATTTTTTTAATCATTCCGTCAGTGCAACGCTGTCTTCGAATAGCATTGTCAAACTCCGAACTACCGGCAAGGACAGTTTCAATAAACTTTTCGGCAGGATTATTTCCAATAGGTTCAGTAACCGAATGTAAAGTAATCCCATAATCGAGCAATACCTTTCTTACATAAAAGTGGTCTTCTGTATTACGAGCAAACCTGTCAACTTTCGCTACAACGAATGCATCTATTTTGTCCTTATTCTTTCTGCAGAACTCTATGGCTCGTAAGAATTCGGCCCTATCAGCCGTTTTAGCAGAAGCACCTTCTTCACGAAAGACAGCTAACACTTCAATATTTCTTTCTTTGCAATACTTACGGCAAAGCTCTTCTTGAGAATCTAAAGAAGTTCCTTTTACTTGTTCATCGCTTGATACTCTTGTGTAGATAATTCCTTTCATATTTTTCATATAAACTCAAAGGGACGGTCTGGTTGACCCAATCCACTTGCTCCGAAAGGAGTAGCGATACTGGAACAAACCGCCCCTTTAGGGTCAGTATCGCCTAATAAAAATCCTTTCGGAATGGCTTACGGACGGGTCAACATCTTTATTATACTCTTTTAAAAATAAAAGTAAAGCATAACTGGTATCGTAGCAATAGGATGATGTTCTAGTTGAACAATAAAGTTGTGTTTAGTTAATAATTTTGTAAGCTATTGGTCTGTTTGTGGTGTATTTGAGCATTGAGCATCTTTTAATTTCCCTATTTGTATTTTTTCCTCTTGCCATTTTTCAAAAATAATCTCGGCAAATATACGAAAGCCGTCTCTGATTTCTTCAGCCTCTTTATCAGAAATACATGGATTATTTAATAATTCTTTTGTGCGTTTAATGCTCAACATAATTTTTAATTGCTATAAATTCTGCCCCTTAACAAATGAAGATAATAAACTGAACTTAATGAACTTAATGAATATGTTTTGGGGTATGTATCTATGAATTTGGCTTGGATAAAAAACTTTAGCTTAAGCCCAATACCTATTTATATATCCTCTATTTATGTTCATTATGTTCGGTATGTTCACTTTTTTCACCAGAAAGACCATATTTTTCGTAAAGATTCTCTAGCTTTTCTTGTTCAGATTTGGGAACAGCATAACCTTCGTTGTCCCTCTGTGTTTTAAGTTTTAAATTCTTTCTGACCATCCAACCTATCCATTTGGGATTGATCTGTTTACCGAAATCAGTCGTCATACCGTATTTTTCAATATAACGCTCGGAAATATCTTTAATATAAATAGCTTCGGTAGTTTCGTGTAGTGTTGACTTATTTATCTCTTTAATAATCCCTAAAACCTGCCCAGCTTCTTCTAATCCTCTATCAGAAATAAGTTGGGTGTTATATTCCCGAATAAAGTCTTTTAACTGCTTTCTGGTTTTATCATCGGTGATAATAGAAGCCAACGGAACAACGATTTGGTTCAATCGGGGTTCAATATTTCTATCTACCAATTCAGAGTTGATTTCTTTTTGACCATAATTTTTAAATCTAAACATTAAGAGTTTATTTCTAATCTCTAATGCTTCCTGCCAGAATTGATTTGGTAAATTTATCGGAATATCCTCTCTCAATTTTCTTTGCCCCATTTCTTCTGTAAGACATCTATTTTCTAAAGCCGAATCTTTAAAGTATCCTCTTGTATCAAATATCTTTGGGCCAAAAACTTGAAAAGCAACGGGATCAAATTCTTTTTGCTTTTTGCTTTTACTTCTCAAAACAGGAAAGGTGGGCGTATTGCCACAATTCAAGATTTTAATAATTTCAGCTTTCTCATCAGAAAATCTGTAATCCGCTTCGTCAATGAGTAAAGTTCCCCTGAATAGGTCTAAAATTCTAAAGATAGGGCTTACACTTGCTCCACCAGTAGCGAAAATAGGCTTATAGCATATTGAACCAACGGTTTCTACTGCTCTGCTTTTCCCGCTCCCCGTATCGCCAATAAATCGCAAATATAGAAGCTCATTGAAGCAATCATAAACCCAGGTAAAAAGTACATAATATGGGGTGAGTTTTTGAAAGAAGGGAGATAAATCCACATAGCGATAGATGAAGTCTTGTATTTCTGCAATCAATTCTGCTTCAGAGTTGTAATCTTCTGCTTTTGAAGGAAACAAAACTACTTTGTGCTTGACTAGGTTATTATCGGGGGAATAAGGAATAAGCCTTTTTCCATCAACTATTGCGGATTGTTGATATTTAACTTCTCCATTTTTATAAATAGCAAAAGCAGTCGTTTTTTTGAACGGGTCATAAACCATTTCAATCAAACTGTCCTCGGTTTTGTAAAACGGAATTGGCAAAGAGCTAATTTTTCCTTTGACTTTCTTTTTTATTTCTTCAAATGTGTCTTTAGTCATAGCGGGTGGCACTCTCGGTTGGAAGTGCGATGTCCACCCGCTTCCGAATTTCCACCACACTTCCAGCCGAAAGTGAAATTAATTGTTTAAATATTTGACTGCTTCTATAAATGAAAGATTTTGAGTTTCCATAATATAGCCAATTGGATCAAGATTTATTCCACAACCAAAGCATTTGATTCTATTGGTTTTTGGGTTGAGAGATAGGCTAGGATGTTTCTCGTCGTGGAACATACATAAAGCCTTCTTTGCCCGATTAAATTTAATTAGATTTTCAAATGGGTACTCTTTTGCTCGTGCTATTATTTCAGGAGTAATTTGACCTTCTCTTTTTATAGGATTTAAAGTCCATTTAATTTCTCTTATCTTCTTTGTTGTTCTCTCCAATCCTTCACCTAGAAAGACCTCAAAAAATTGTTCATAAAACCAAATACTAAATTCATCCGTAACCTTCTCGTATAACTTCTTTAGAGCTATCTCTATCCTTTTTCTTAACTTTTCAGCTTGCGAAGCATAATCTTTAAGCCCCTTTTTTAAAATTGGTCGAGCTTCGGGAAAAATTTGTAATAATCGGCTATTAGAATATCGGGGTGTTGAAAAATTTTGGTCCATAATTTTGGTTATTGAATTATTGGCTTCTACTAATAAATGGCGAAAATTCACCGCAATCTGGAACAAAATTAAAAAACCCTCATAAATTGAAGGTTTTTCTTAACAATAACTTCTACAGAACTATTGTAACTTTTCGCTACTGGTATTCGTCGAA
>Ga0315547_1001231_pt1 | contig 20935 bp, 16 predicted proteins | sample SalMarSW160240MG_2_FD_202542 | JGI IMG/M metagenome (GOLD analysis project Ga0315547, IMG submission 202542) | Salt marsh sediment microbial communities from the Plum Island Ecosystem LTER, Massachusetts, United States - Salt Marsh Sediment SW1601-240 ...
TCCGACTTCCGACTTCTGACTTCTGACTTCCGACTTCTGACTTCTGACTTCCATCTTCTGACTCTATTCGGACTGCGAAAATAGGAAATCTTTGGGAAATAGTTGTAAAACCTGCGTATTGATGTTAATTTTGATGCTGATAATGGTCCCGTAGTTCAATGGATAGAATGACAGATTCCGGTTCTGTTGGTTGGGCGTTCGAGTCGCCCCGGGATCACGAAAAGCAGCCAAAGAAGGCTGCTTTTCAAGTAAAAAGTAAAAAGTAAAAAGTAGAAAGTAAAAAGTAAAAAGTAGATGAGGGGCGACCCTATCCATCCCTCAAATGCGCAGTATTTCAATCATTTCCGTAATAGCCTCAGCCTCAGAAGGATCCTTTACCGGCGATAGTCCCAGCAACGATCTGGCATGGTTAAGATCCCTTCGGGAGATATAATCCTTTCCTATCAGGATATAGTAAAGGATAGCTGATTTCAGTGTATTGGCCTTAACCCTGAATGTATGGGGACTTAATCTTAAAGGAAAAGTATGAACATACCTCGATTCATCATTATGATATTTCAGCATCCATTGAGATTCGTCTGACAGTGTGATCATCCTGAAATCTTTAAACCTCTTCCCTGTCCAGTCGGAAAAAACCTTTTTTTCCATCAGCTTTTCAGAGTTAAGAAATTCTGTAATCTCCCTGCAAATCCTTTTTATTGATAATCTACCGGAATAGATATCCATAACAGATGTTCCAATATGTCGAAGTTCTTTGATCAGGCTTTTAATATCAGATTTATTGTCTTCAGATATTTTATCGTATGTATATTCCCTGATGTATGCAAGATGATGTTTGAGGGGATTAAACCGAAAAGGCTCTGATATCATGTAATCAATATTCATGATCTTAACTTAGTGTTTCCCTGTTATACGATCAATGGAATAATTATATGCATTGATAATACTCTTTCTGGTCAAAATGCCGATTATATTTTCCTGATTTTCTATCTCTACAACAGGTATGCGGCCGATATTTTTTTTTGCCATCTTGTTTAGTGCGGTTTTAAGACTTTCATTCGGGAAGCATACTATAATATCTTTAGTCATCACTTTCTTAACTTCAGAATCAGCGTCCCCGCTCTGCAAAGCATGGTTAATATCCTGACGTGTTACCATACCTGCCAGTTTACCCTCTTCAGACAATACCGGAAAACCCCTGTGATTTGTTTTCTTGATCTTCAACCCTACGTTTCTTACAGTTTCAGATTCATTTACTGCAATTACATCTTTAATCATTGCTTCGGAGACTATAATACTGTCCATAAGATCAACTTCAATATGTTTTTCTACATCTATACCTCTTCTTAATAGTTTGAGTGTATAAATTGACGGTTTTGATATCCACCTGACTATGATGACAGAGATAACACATGTCACCATAAGAGGAGGGAGTATCTGGTAATTGCCTGTCATTTCGAACAGGAGAAGGATAGCTGATATCGGAGCATGCGATGTACCCGCAAAAACAGCAGCCATTCCAACCAGTGCAAATGCTCCGGGAGGTATCACAGTTGAAGGCAGTATTAAAGTTGCTGTTTTCCCGAATGCTTCTCCCAGCAACGCCCCGATAAAGAGAGAAGGAGCAAATATGCCGCCTGATCCTCCCGAACCAAGAGTAATTGATGTAGCAATAATTTTAAGAAATACAAGGGCAACTATAACACCGATAACTAATTCCCCGTTTATTGTATTTTCGATAACATCGTAGCCTACTCCAAATACCTGCGGGAAGAATAATCCGATCGAACCAATCAATAATCCGCCAAGTGCAGGCTTAAGATAAGCGGGCATTCTGATGTTGTTAAAGATATCTTCACTTTTATAGAGAACTTTAATAAATAACAGCGCAGCCAGGGCTGTAAATAATCCGAAAACAAAATAGTAGGGCATATCTGCTATGCTGTAAAGCTGGAATGGAGGAGTCTGAAAAGTGGGATGATCACCAAGGAAGGACCTGGAAATTACTGTTGCAGTCACTGACGAAAGGACCACAGATGAGAAATTTTTTAGTCCATATTCTCTCAGGACCACTTCAAGGGCAAAAAATATACCTCCCAGGGGTGCATTGAAGGTTGCAGCGATTCCTGCTCCGGCCCCGCAGGCTACAAGTGTTTTTGTCTTCTCTTCGGTCATGTTAAAAAGTTGTCCGATAGATGATCCAAGTGCGGAGCCGATCTGTATTATCGGTCCTTCTCTTCCGGCTGAACCTCCTGAACCGATGCATATCGATGATGCCAGTGTTTTGACAATAGCTACCCTTGGTCTTATTCTTCCTCCTTTGGTCACCATGGCATTTATCACTTCCGGGACACCGTGTCCCTTGGCTTCCCTGGCAAAAAAATGAATAATGGGTCCAACCAGTAATCCACCAATAGCAGGTATGATTATCACATAGTAGTTACCCATGAACCCCAGGATATTTTTGCTCTCGACAAAAAAGAGATTATTGATTTGAAGAATCAGCCACCGGAAGAATATTGCCCCGAAAGCGGCTCCTGTACCAACAAGTATTGAAAAGACAAGAAAATAACTGGCATCTGAAGTACGGAGGAAATAGATTAAATCCTTTACCTGTTTACTGAAATTTATTTCTGTCAGCTTTTTGAATTTGAACCATTTCATTCTTCCAGTTACCTTTGTTATTAATTTATTCTATTCACTCTTTTTTCAATCTTTTTCCTGATCTTTTCATAGGGTGGAGCAGGACCAACCCATAGCTCCTTGCCGTCGATATAAATAGAATCCGTTATTCCCCATTCTTTTACAATCTCCCTGTTCTCAACAGTATCAAATTCCCGGAGATTTATTTTATCCGGAAATTCAAGGCAGGCTCTTTTAACACGTTCGCAGGCTATATTCATTGTCTGACACCAGCCATTTCTAAACATAGTCACATTTACTTTTCCTTCTCCTTTAACAGGATTCTTTAAGATTTTCATGAATTTAGGGGGTGTTGCCTTTTCATTGAATGGCTTCCACAGCATTCGCATAATACCGGTTTTATCAATAGTTTTGTATCCCTGTTTTCTGAACCATGATGCACGCATAAAAACAGGTATTATGAGTCCCCATACTACAAGTCCGTCTGCTCCAAGCTGTTTTACATCTTCTTCGGCAGCTTTCAGAAGGGCTTTCCCCATTCCTTGTTTTCTGTAATCGCCGCGTCCCTGTTTATGACCATGTACCCATATACAAAGGACCACATATAAGTTCTTTCCCGTAAAGGTCGAATACTCGATCGGGACATACTGGATCATACCTGCAATGATGCCATCTTCATCCTGGACGAGTTTTACCCTCAGTCCCTTTTCTTTCATTATGTTATACCATTTCTCCTTCTGGTCTCCGGCCTCCTTCATATCTTCAGACCATTCCTCCAGGCAGCAGAAATAAATATGTTCGGTTTCAGCGGTGATGTCAACAACTTTCATATTATAAGATTATCGGATAAAACCTGACAAAGTTATATCATGTTTATCTGGGAGCCAATTTTATTTTTAAATAGATCTAAATTTCTTTAACTACAGAGCCGGCAAAGTATTCAAAAGGAATTCATTATGTACTTGTGAATGGAGTTGTTGTGGTTAATGAAGGCACTCTGGATGAAAATGTATTTCCGGGGAGAGGAGTGAGGGGAGTGGTAAGGGATTAAAAATGTCGCGTTATCTGCATTTCGGTAAAAATACAAACAGGCAGGTCAAGGCAGAGCGCATTGATCGGCATGTAGCGCTAATGCATAAGGCCCACATTTACATATCTAAAGAGGGCAAAGAGGAGTTTATCCATTTAACCTATGGTGCTGTTACCGTGGCTTTGCCAGAATATCCTGACAGGTGGTATACACTTGTAATTGTTAAAGGATTTGGACAACAACCAATGCTGCTTTTAACCAATAAGCAAGTGAATATTAACAATAAAAACAACTTTGGCAGATTGTAGAAATTTATCTAACCCGCTGGAAGTGTGATGAGTGTTATCGTTATATTAAACAATCATACAACATGGAAGACTTTAGAGTTCTCGGTTATACCTCAATACGTAACATAACAGTACTGGTACATGCAATAGCTTATTTTATAAGCGTATACCTTGGAATATCCTTAAAACTGAAGATTATGGTGCAGAAAATTTTTATCCTTTCGAAAAGATTTTTTGGAGTTCCTTCATTTTATAACTATGCTATAGCTGACGGTATCTTTATACTTTTAATACACTCAAAACAAGGATTAACTGAATTTAGAAGTAGAATTGGACCTCATCACGATAGGTTCCAACTATCTTTATTCCCAGACTGACTATTTTTTGAGGAAACTCCAGTGAATCAGAAATCATAGATTTTTTTTATCTTGGACAGCACTGATTAATACTTGCTTTTTAATTCTTTCTTCTTTTCCTCCGAAAGATTCCCAAATGGTACAATCCTGCTTTTGTGCATATATCCCACAACGGTTTCGTCCTTATTGCTTACTTTCCACCAGTCTTCGTAATAATTCGGTGTAAACATAAAAACTTCATTTGTTACTATCTTCCCAACAATAGGATATTCCGCTCCTTTTCCTTCTCTTACATTTGTATACCCATCGGGGTCATTGATGATGGCTAAACGTTGTAAATAAATAATTTCTGGATTAAATTTATCTTTATCTTTTTCAATGCCAAAATTATAATAAAAATATATGCCATCGGCAAGGTATATATTTTCAATGGAAATAGGTTCATCAGGATACCTATTCATAATAAATGCAATTTCTTTTCCATTAGGAAAATAAATATCTAAAGCAATTGAACTAACACTTCCTTCATCATAGATTTTGCTGCAATGCTGAATAATGCTATCTATATCTTTAACATAACCTTGTGTAAAACGATTTTGTAGTTTTTTTATTTCTCTAAAAAAAATAGATTCATAATCACCCCATTCATTAGCTATGGAATTAACACCCCTCTCTTTGCAGACATCATTATTAGGGTTCTCATCGCATATTAAATTAAATAAATATGATTCATCCTCTATTGCATTAATGCCAAATAGTTCAGTAAACTCTCGTACTGTAACAGCATCATCTTTCAACAAATGATAGTAAAACTTCTGTATAAAGTTTATATAAGCATCTTTGCCATGTGAAGGCTGTGCTTTAATTTGAGTAGAAAGAAATATTAATATTATTAAAATTGATGTTCTCATTTTTGTAAACTTTATGGAAAAATTTCAATTTCACCCATATTAATCATATTGCCTGTTACATATAATGGCATGGTCTGTCCTCCGCTTAAACGATTGCTTATCATATTATAAAATTGGTTTAAGCCATTTGCTCCACATGTTAATCCAATACAACCTGCTGTTCCATCATTAACTTGCCAATTACCATATCTATTTCCATCAGGATGAATCCTTAAATCAGTTCTGCCCCATATCGGGTTTGGTGTAATATCCACAGAAAAACCAACCCCATCTCTTTTCATTCTTATATCATTTCTTAGTCTAACATTGGAAAGGGAATATACTCCACTTGGTATAGATAATAAATTTGTACTTCCTGAGTTTGCACTCCAACTACCAATTACATCTCCATTTCCATTATACCAAGATAAAGTTCCTGTTGTTTTAAAAGTTCCTTCAGATGCAGTCCAATCGTAGACCATATAATCACCCCCTTGGTTTGTGGCTTCATTTAGCAATAAGTTTATATATGCCAAATACTTTGCTTCTGATAAAAGATGCCCATCTTTTTTATTACGATATGCTTTAGCATCCTTATCCCAATACACTCCTTCTATCTCTACTATATTACCACCTCCTCCTCCTGTTGAACCAATTTCGTAGTCGTTGTATAAACCACTATATACTCCATAAGGTACATATTTCAACCACCCGGGATTGAGCACCTGCATTTCCGGAGGATCTTCAGCCTGAACAATGAATCCCGAAAGATCTGTATACTTCAATGGATTATTAAAGCAGTAAGTATATCTATTATAGTTCAATAAATTATATGGGTACTGAATAACAGGATCAGGACTCAGGAATCTTGAAATCTCCGGATCATATATTCTACCATTCATGTGTATCAGACTGAACATGTCAAGATGTTCATGACCTGTAAAACCATGCTGAGTGTATGTTGGAGCAGATACATTGCTATATGACCAGTCAGCCGGATTTCTTCGTATGCCCCATGCATCGAAACTATATTCTTCAAGTATATCTCCGTCAGGCTCCATAATTCCTGTTATTGAACCTAGATGGTCTTTACAAAGATAATAAATCACTGGAGTAGAGGAATCTTGCTTACTAAAAAGCGGATGAAAGACCTGCTTGATGGTAAAGCTAAATTCTAAAGTATTAAAAAACCCGGAACTTGCGAACCGGGTTACTATTTTAATTTCTATCCTTTAATTCTTTCTTCTTTTCCTCCGGGAGATTCCCAAATGGTACGATCCTGCTTTTGTGCATATACCCTTCTACAGAACCATCTTTATTCCTTACTTTCCACCAGTCCTCATAGTAGTTCGGTGTAAATATAAAAACTTCATTTGCTGCTATCTTTCCTACTATGGGATATTCTGAGCCCTTATCCTTTCTTACATTTGTATAGCCATCGGGGTCATTGATTATGGCCAAGCGTTGAAGATAATTCTTTGAAACTCCTTCAGCACCTTCATGCAAGTAGTTGTAAATTGACGAACCATCTTCAAAATATATATTAAGAATAGTTATAGGTTCATCCGGGTATCTATTCAAATAAAAATAAATCGCCTTGCCATTGAAAAATCTAATGTCAAATGCAATGGAACTAACTTTACCTTCGTCATAAAAATTACCACAATCACGAATAATACTATCCATTCCTTCATATGTGTCTATCATAAATCTAGATTCGATTTTTCTTAATTTTTGAAATACCATTGATGAATAGCTACCCCATTCATTAGCCAAAGAATTTACCCCTCTTTCCTTACATTGTTCTTTATCTGGGTTTCGATCACAATTAAAATTAAATAAATATATTTCAGCCTCCAAAGAGGATAAACCAAGTAGCTCTGTACACTCACGAACTGTAACCGTATCATCTTCTAATAAATGATAGTAAAACTTCTTAATAAACTCAATATAAGCATCTTCTCTATGCGATGGTTGTGCATTAATTTGAATTGAAATGAATGTTAATAATACGATAATAACTAGATTTTTCATATTCTAAATTTTATGGATAAACCTTAATCTCTCCTAAATTTATCATGTTGCCTGTTACATATAAGGGCATGGTTTGCCCTCCACTAAGACGGTTGCTTATCATGTTGGAAAACAAACTTAATGCTGCTGCGTCACCAGTTAAACCAATACAACCTAAAGTTCCAAGATACTCCTCACCATCAGGGTGAATTCTTAAGGCTTCTCTTCCCCAATGATCAGGAGTAATATCAACTGAGAATCCAATATCATGTCTTGTATAACCAGATTCTTCCCTAGGTCTATAATTTGACACTGTCCATACTCCACTTGGTATTGCAAGAGCATTAGTATTTCCTGAATTTGCACTCCAACTACCAATTACCTTTCCATTTCCATTGTACCAAGAAAGTGTTCCTGTAGTCATGAAAGTTCCCTTGGAAGCTGTCCAATCGTAAACTAAGTAATCACCTCCTCCGTTTGTGGCTCCACTTATAACCCACTTTAAATACGTTAGAAACTCATCCTGTGACAAAGGCTTACCGTCTTTCTTATCACGATATGATTTGGTATCCTCATCCCAATACACTCCTGCTACTTCTACTATATTACCACTGCCGCCGCCTAAGGATTCTAAGTAATCAAAGTAATTATTCAGATGGGTTGGATCTGCATATTTCAACCACCCTGGATTCGTCCATATCATTCCAGGTTCGACTTCTGCCTTTACATAACCAGAAGGATCTGTATACTTCAACGGATTATTAAGGCAGTAAGTATATCTATTATAGTTTAGCATACTGTATGGGTCCTGAATAACAGGATCAGGACTCAGGAATCTTGAAATCTCCGGATCATATATTCTACCATTTCCCGCTTCACTCTGTTCGCGGGATTTCGCTTCGCTCAACATATGTATCAGACTGAACATATCAAGATGCTCGTGTCCTGTAAAACCCCTGTTCGTATACGTTGGCAGGGAGACACCTGTATATGACCAGTTCGTTGGATTACGTCGTCTTCCCCCCGCCTTCGCTTTGCTTCGGACGGGCAAGCATGAATCGTAGTTATATTCCTCAAGCATGGTTCCGGAGTTATTCATTATTCCTGTTATCGAACCGAGATGGCCCTTACAAAGATAATAAATCACGGGGGTAGAGGAATCTTGCTTACTAAAAAGGGTATGAAAGATTTACTGGACGGTAAAATTAAACTGGCTGTATAACAAAGAGGGTGTCTCAAAAGGGGTACCCTCTTATTTTGAACGATGTTCATTTCTTTTGTTCCTCCAAAAGAAATGAACCAAAGAACCGAAGCCCTGAAAGGGCAAGCTCGCGAACGCAGTGAGCAAAAGGAGGCCGGAAAAGACAACCGCAACCTGTTTTTCGCCAATTGCACAAGGCCATTTCCCCCTCCAAAAAACAGGGTGCGGTTCGCACCTTTTCCGGTTTGCCCACGCGCCTTAATAGTTGACCGAATGAACCTGATTATACATCATGATAATTAGGACTGCCAGGTATTATTCAAGGTTATTGATACTAGGCTTACAAAAAAGAAGTTTAAAGACTTCTTTCTGAAAAATGTAGCTGCTTTATAATTATAAAGCCCGAAACTGCGCCGGGCTTTATTGTTTATTCTTCTTTTAATACAAGCGCTTTAGGTAAATTTAATTCCTCTCGTTTCTGTAAATATTCTTCCTTCAAATAAGGGCCGTAAATGCTATCATTTGCATGGACAATAATCCAATATTCAGGATAACCAGTTTTTTTTACAAAATCATAAAGGTCTCCGTTTGTAATTAATTCATTTCTTTTTTCTTCTGATAGTTGAACATCTTTTCCAAAGGCTATGATAAAATCGTTATTAAAATCATATTCAAATATCAATCCTGGTATTCCTTTACCAGAATACTCTTTTTCAATTAATGGCTGACCTGCTGGTTCATGATATATATACCCACTACTGAGTTCTTGCCATGCAATATGATCAATTGAACCGGGACACCCTACTAACATTACTATTAGTAATATAAAACAGATATAAATGATATATTTTTTCATTTTTATTGTCCTCCTCCAATTGTTCCTGTTCCATAAAAAAAGAATTTGTATGACTTACCACCATATGTGTTAAAAAGAAGTGGATGCCAAGGCATATTTGTTAACACCCAACCAAACCCAGTTACTATATTTCTTTTCAGATTTTCTCCATTCATAACTTCATTCCATCGAATGTTATAATTGTAAGTATCAAAATATGGTTCACCATTAACATTAGTTTCGGCAACTTTGATTTGATTATTTCCTAAGTATTGAAGCCGTATATCTCCAAAAACAGCTCCAGTCGTTGATAATGGCTTTATATTAAAAATATTAATATTTCTAATTGAACCAACTCCTCCTGGAAAATCCTTTTCTGAAAGCATAGTCCAGTCAACTTTTGAAATATCAACATAGTAATCTGTACCTCCACCAAATTTATAATGCCAGTAAGCACTTAAAATATTTACATCCCCTCCTCCTTGGGGTTGCATAAGATAATGAAAATATTCAGTGACTCCTGCCCGGCTGAGTTCAGGATTACCTGGTGCAGTTGATCTATAAGTCCCGCTAACATGATCATAATAAACACCAGCTAAACCAGGACCATTCTCTCCTTCTCCTGGTTTCCCGTAAGTACTACCTCCACCGCCTCCCCCTCCTCCTCCAGATTCTAGGAAATCAAAAGGACTGTAATTATTCAGATGGGTTGGATCTGCATATTTCAACCACCCGGGATTGAGCACTTGCATTTCCGGAGGATCTTCAGCCTGAACAATGAATCCCGAAAGATCTGTATACTTCAACGGATTATTAAAGCAATATGTATACCAGTAAAGCCGCTTTTTACACCAGTGCTCCGACTTTTCAATGACCAGGTACCAGACCTTTTTTCAAAGAACGTTATTAACCTTAAAGATAAACATTTTTCTTTTTCAACTGAAAACGGTTCAGTTGAAAGAAAAAATCATGGTTTCCAGTCACGGATTATAATTCTGTCCTGATAAAGCTTTACCTCGAGCTTTTGTTTGCCACGCCATTTCAGTGTTCGGATGTACTCGATAGGGATAGTTACTGCATAGCTTGAGCCTCCTGCTATCTTGGTCAGGCTTCGTACTTTTCTTTCTTCTACTTTTCTAAGTGCCATAGCTTTAATTTTTTATCTACGTAGTAAGTTACGTATTTTCCTACATAGATCCTCATAGATGAAAGCCCTCCCCGCAGCCATCCCTTCTGTCCCGTTTTCCTGTCATGCTTTTTGCGGCCTCCCTGCTGCAGCACATGCCGGCTTTTGTTTTTGTGTGGATGGATCTTCAGCGGTAAAACAAAACCGGCAAGAGCTGCCCTGGCGCTCAGACAAAAAGCCACGCCAGGAAAAACGGTCCCCAAAGCTATATTTACATAATGCAAGTTATACGCAGCCTGTCTTTCAGCAGTAGGACAGGATCTCCGGCTGGCCTATAACTGGCATTATGTACTTGCGGGCTGTCGCCAAATAGCCGCACTCCCTACGCACTGGACCCGGGAACCATAACCGCAAAAAAGCAAAGCAAAGGTATGCAAGCTCCCCACCGCCCGACCCGCTGTAAAAAAGCAAGGGTATATAAACAGCCGGTAATGTTGATTTGATTTTAAGTAGTACCGGCTGCCCTTGCTTTTTTCCCACGCTTGCATGTCGGGGAGCTTTCTTTTTTTCCGGTTTTTTCTTTGTGGTAATGGTTATAAAACTTTAAAGGATGGCTTAACTTTGGCTTAGATACAGACCTAAGCGAGCGGGGAGGGGAAGTGTCAAGGTTTCCGGCAAAAAGTTTTTACCAATGAGATTCAATTGAAAATAAAAAAGTTTTTGCCAGGAACCCGAAGGGCTTGTCCTTGACTGCGCAGGTGGCGGAAGCTATCTTTGACTAAGCCAAAGTTTTAAGACTGTGTCCGGGTCAATGGTGTGTTGGTTGAGCGGCTATTTAACATAGTGACACATTATAGGCCAACAGCAGGGATCCGGATCTGACTGCAAAGCTTCATTGTTGCGCCTATAATGCCGCATTATGTTAATATAGCTTGGGGTAATTTTTTCGGGCATGTCTTTTTGCCTGAAGGGTTAGCGCAGCTCTTTGCTTTTGGCTTTTTACCGCTTAAAATCAATTAAAAGAAAAAACAAAAGCAATGTGCTGCAAGCGTGTCGGAGCAAAAAGCGTGACGGAAAAACAACAGAAGGGCACGGCGCGGGGAGCAGCTCCCAAAAATGCGGGAGCTAATGGAAGATTTTTGGGAGCTGCGGGGCTACATTCCAAGAGCTTTCTTGTCTTTCATGATAAACTGCTCTAACTCTTTCTCTGAGGGTAGCGCGACTTTATACCGGGATACAAAGACTTTATTATCAATGTTACCGATAGCGTATTTTACAGTTGCTTCATCCTTGTCAGTGCAAAGCAATATTCCTATCGGTAAATCATCACCGTCATACATTTCATTCTCCCGGTAGTAGTTCAGATAAAAATTCATCTGCCCGGCATCAGTATGGGAGAACTTCCTGATCTTAAGGTCTATCAGTACATGACATTTCAGGATCCTGTGATAAAAGACAAGATCAATGTAAAAATGCTCATTATCGACAGTTATCCGTTTTTGTCTGGCCTCAAAGCAGAACCCGTTGCCAAGTTCCATCAGAAACTCATGGAGGTGATCCAGTAATGCTCTTTCCATGTTGCTTTCACTCACTTCATTTTTTTGTGGCAAGCCCAGGAACTCAAAAATGTAAGGGTCTCTGATTATATCTTCTTTCTTGGCAGGAACTGCCTTTTTATTTACAGTCTGCAGCAAGCCTTTTTTATCAAGGGATAAGCCAGTGCGCTCATATAATAAACTGCCTGTCTGGCGCTTCAGCTCCCTTACCGACCAGTTACCCTTTAATGACTCTACTTCATAAAAAAGTCTTTTCAGAGGATCTTCTATCTTAAGCAACTCGATAATGTGCGTAAAGGATAACCTGGTAAGTATTATTGCACCATCTATGCCTTCCTCCCTAGGCTTGTTTTCACCTCCGGATTTCTCAGATAGTGACTTCCTTAGAGATTGGTCAGGCAGTGACTGACCAATTTGAGGATACAATATATAGAACTGTCTGCATAATTTGAGATTCGTTATAGATACCCCTTTTATTCCTTTATTCTGTAGCTTCCGTGACAGGCTGTTTAAAAGCTTCTCTCCATATTTTGCCCGGTCCTCTCCACTTTGCTCATATTCCACAATGTAATGTCCAAACAGCCAATTACGTATTGTAAGCGACTGGTTAACTGCAGAGACAGCTTTTTCCTGCAAGTATTCATTAGCCTGTTCAAAAGCTTTTATTAACTGTTCAAAGTTCATTGCCATTAGTTTTTATTAAGTCAAAAACTGACACTCCATTTTCATGCAGGAGGTGAACAAAATACTCGATAAACTGCATATGTGCCCTTCTTGCCCTCTCACTTCTTAACAGGCCTCCCAGCATAAGGATACCAGGTTCCGTTAATGCATATTTTCCTTCACTCATTTATATCATAAAGTCAGAAGGGAAGCGCGATCTGTTATTCTTTATTTTTGTCCTTAGCTCATTAACTTTTACTGCATATACACCGGCAATATCAACATCTTTTACAACCAGTTTTCCCTGATATAAAAACATCTTCTCCTGCATCATTTTTTCTATGGACAGGAACAAAGATATATCGCCTTCCATTTTCATAATCTTATTTCAAAAGTAGTTCTTTAACTCGTTGCATCAAATAACACTGTCATTTTCACTTAAGCGGATGAAACAGTTCCAACTGCTTTGTCAGATCCGTCAGATCCTCTCTACGGTAACTTTCGGTGCTTCGGATGCTTTTGTGTCCTGCCATGTACTGAACCTGACGTATATTGTTTGTCTTGAGCCAGTTCATTATAACACTTACCTTAATCTGCCGGGTATCTTTTATCTCCGCATTGATCCTCTTTACTGATTCAACTATCTTACAGATCATATCGCCCGACTTCTTTCCCGGGAAGAGATATGGTGATTGCAGCTTACGCTTTTCCTTACAAGACTTCTTCTCATACCGCCACACTGTTTATCCAATTATCAAAGCTGTCTCGTCCTGAATTGAGAGCTATTTTTGCTTGATTAGTGCCTGGTATCAATTGTAAAGTAATTGAACCATGAACTAATGCGTCATTAGTGCTTGAGAAATGCCTTGTATCAAGTCGTATCGTTGCTAAACCTCTTTCATTGAAATCAGCCATAGATACTTTACTCAAGTCGAGTGAACTTAATTGAACATGTACTGGAGTTCCTTCACCAAATTGATAGTGTGCTTTAGCTTCGCTCCAAGTAAGCCCCCCCGAAGAGGCAACATCTGAAAATGTAAATGCATGGTTTGTATATGTAAAATTGGAAGTTGTATTTAAGTTATTTCTATCACTCTTAATAACTACATCTGGCAGTGTTCCTCCATAGATATCATATCCAGTAATAAAAGGAATACCTCCTTGAAAGGTTAACTGGGGAATATAGCTAAATCCACTACCAATTGGCATATAACCCCCACCGGATTCTTCATCAAAAAATTCATTCTCATAGTATCTTGGTTGCTCTTTGTTTTTCCTTCTGAACAGTTGCATTATTCTTTTTAAAAACTTATACCCGCTCGGATCAATATACTTCAATGGATTATTCAGGCAATAAGTGTACAACACTTCTTTTCAATTGGTAATGCATTTTAAAATTATTCTGTTTTGAGTTTTAAATTGTCAGATATTCCCAATTCATCCTTTTTTATTAAATAAGTATCTTTTATATAAGGCCCATATACATTTGAATAAATTTTTATTCTTTCATCAAATACGGATTCTTTCGTTTTATCAATTATCCAATATTGCTGAAAAGTACTTTGTTCAAAGGCTTCATTATAATTGGGTTGTGTCATTGTTTTTATGCCTGGAACGCTATCTCTTGGGCGTTCTGCCACAATAATAAAAATTGAATCAAATGCATAATCTAAAACATGTCCACGAATAAAAACCGTTGGAGCATCTCCTTCTTTTAAGCACTTAAGAATTGAAATGTCATTCATGCCATTATAATCTAACTGATATCCATTTCCTAGATCTGGAAACCTCTTACAACTTGTGATTATTGAAATTAGTATGATGGAAATATATATAAACTTCTTCATTGTATGTTTTTTACCTTGGTATAGTTGTAGTACCATTAAAAATAACATTGTATGGACCTCCAAATAAAATAGGAACTAAAGTAGGTATTGGCGTTCTTGATATAACTGTTGGAATAATATTATAATTACCAACTGCACCTAAAACTGTCCCAACATTTCTTGCTGAAAAACCATTTTGCCATTCGATATTAAAGTCAAACATATTTGGAAGAACTGAGAATTGATTATTGCCTCTATATATCATCTCTACCTTGCCAAATGCCAATGAATTTGAGTTAATGCCAGATTTAAATAAATTCACGCTCCTTTGATCACCTACCTTCATACCAGTTAGCCCAAGTTGCTTTTGAGAAGTTCCGGTAAAATCGATAGATGATGCATTTATTATCATTGGTTCTCTTCCTCCAACTTGAAAATGCAAATACATTCTTGCTAATGAAAAATCTACACCCGAACCGCCAGAGGCAACTGATATGGTGGAATAAATTGGTTTAGAATTTATATAATTCCCCTGATTCCAGGTTTTTCCTCCATCAATACTGGTAAAAGTGTAATAGTCTATAATTCCGGTCTGAATAGTAACTGAGCCATTGTAGCCAGGAGAGCCTGTTTGTTTGTTAACCTCATAGTTAAACTCTGATGTTGATGATTCGTATCCATTTTCGAAGCAGGCATGAACATAGTCTAAATAGGAATTTACCCAGGAAGAACCTCCGCCACCTCCGCCACCATCACCGCTTGGTGTAACCCTGTCCATTAAAGAATAAATCCAGCCAAAATCCTGCCATTCAAATTCTTCCGGACGTTTAATAACCAATCCTGAAGGATCTACATATTTCAGCGGATTATTGAGGCAATAGCTGTACCTGTTGTAAGAGAAAATACTATAAGGATCTTGTATTACCGGATCAGGACTGAGGAACCGGGCAATTTCGGGATCATAAATACGACCGTTCATATGTATCAGTTCAAACATATCCAAATGCTCGTGTCCCGTAAAACCACGATTCGTATACGTTGGTGCAGAAACACCCGTATATGACCAGTTCGTTGGATTACGACGCTTCCCCCATGGGTCATAGTTATACTCCTCAAGCATTGTTCCGGAATTATTCATTATTCCTGTAATTGATCCCAAGTGATCTTTACAAAGATAATAAATTAGAGGGGTAGCGGAACCTTCTCCGATTGCCAGGGCAACAGGCCCTTCGGGAGCAACAATATAATAATAGTGCTTCGTTACGGCACCCTCGGTAACCTTTTCGTAAGTGCCAGAATACCATGTCGTTTTAACAACCTGGCCGGAGCCATTGTAAAGCACCGCTTTTATACGCTCATCAAGAGGTGTATATGAATAAACCAGCGAATCATCGGAAGTCGCAATAAACACAGGTTTGTTAAAATGATTATAACCGATATTCTGATTGTCAGGATTCATACTTTTAGTTATGCTGTCCACTGCATGTACCCTGGCAGGATTATAATAATAGCTGCCTGCATCAGTTTTGAAAGTAATGTTCCCGATGTCATTATATTCCATGAGCAGACTGTCCTGACCCGTAGCTTTTGCCCATTTAAGCTGGTCGAACACATCATAACCGAAATTTTCTGTTAAGCTCCTGTTTTTATCTTTCCTCCAGCAGAGATCACCGGTATTTGCATCGAAAGAATATTCAAACCATTGCTTTGTCACTGCTCCTGCACTTGTTTTGATTTCGGTCAGGAGTCCATATTCATCATAGGACCTATTCACGACAATATTGCCTGCTGCCATCGAGTATTGGATGATACTCCCGAACTCGTTCATGGAATTACATTGCCAGATAACACTGTTATCACTTGCCCTTTTAATATACTCAAGATAGCCGTTCCCGTTATAGTGGTATGTTACTGCAAATCCTCCCGGATAAGTTATTTTATACAACCTTCCGCGATCATCATATTGATAATTGAACGGGAAAGACTCCTGTGCAGAAATGCTGTCACATTCCCTGGTGATATTTCCATAAAGGTCGTATGAATATTTCTTAAAACCAGCCTGGCTGCTAACCTGGCTTAACTTCCCTTTCCTTGCTCCGGACTGATAGTATGAATACAGTGTATTCCCATTTTCCCTTATCCTGACAGAATCTCTTCCAATGAAATCATAGATTATTGAATCCTCATCACCTTTTGCAGTTTCATAATGAGTAAGCTCACCAAGTGCATTATGGTTATATTTCTGCTCTCCCATATCAGGATCAGTCGCTCCGGTCAGCATGGCACGCGAATCGTAAGTATAACTCAAAGAAGTACCCGTTGATGGAGGAGTTACAGAAATCATCTGCCCGGTATTATTATAAGAGAAGCCAAGTGTTTTATTATTCTGTGATGTCGATATTATCTGTCCGATGCCATTAAGGATTTGAGAATAGTTACGGCTGGTAGCGCCAACCGTTTTGCTGACAGTAGTTGTACTGCCGTTATAAGAATAATCCAGGCTGCTTCCATTCACATAAACCGACTCAGGTCTTCCCAGCGTATCGTATGAAAATTCATTCCACAAAGGAGTATTACCTGTAAAATAAGGATTGCTTTCTTTAATTACTTTACCACGTGCAGAATATTGTCTATCAACAAGTATCTCATTCCCGTCAAATCCGACAGTCTGGTTCCGGATTTCTTTACCTGAATCATCATAATAGGTTACACTCTCCGTTATACCATCCGACCGGGTTATTGAAAATATTGCATCTGCAGGAGTATCTATGCTCCATTCATATTCGGAAGTTATGTATTGATTATCAGACAATTCTGCTCTTGTCTGCCTTCCAAAACCATCATATTCAAATGTTTTTACCAAACCGTTGGGGAACGTTTCACTTAATAATGCCCCTGTTGAGGGTTCATAAGTTCTTATATTTGTTAAATTTCCCAGGGTATAACTTGTTATAAACCTGTTTTTTGTATCATATTCATATTCTTCAATCCTGTTGTTGCCATCTGCAGGGCTTGTTGTTTTCGATATAATATTTCCAAAATTGTTATAGGTCATGTTAATGCTCAGGGAATCTGCCAGATTAATATATACAGCAGATCTTATTACTCTGCCATAGTTATCATAACCATATTCTGAGAACCTTTGATATTGAGGATTATCCCCGTAGTCAGTCCTGGTAATGGTTGATTTACTGATTCGTGCCGGGCACCACGAACCTTTTTGGATGAACTCATTACGGGTTGTTGTTAAAGCCTCTCCATTTTGCCTGAGGATTGTCAGTGTATCATTACCATACGAATCATAATAATACAGTGTTGTATCGGTAACATTATGCAGCAGGTCTTTGGAGATTACCTGTGAGGCATATGGAAAAAAGCTCCCGTAACCGTATGTTTTGTTTGAAAAAACATATTCTGTTTGACTAAAATCCTCCCCGGTCCCGTCTGTACTTGCAAGTTCCAGGGGATAGGAATACATATAGTTTTCATCTGCATTATAATTATATGTATTTGTGAAACCTGTAATATTATCGGTTAATATCCGGTTTGCAAAACCAAGAAATCCTTTTCCTTCAAGATGGTAAAAAGGATTGGCAAAAGCATAGTGCATTGATTTCTGAATGTCATCACTGCTTGTAAATATCAGGGAGTCAACCACAAACTGCCTGTATGGTTTGAATAATAATGAACTAAGTTCCGGTCTGTCTAATGTATCACATGCTAATACACTGTTATTATAAACAAATTTTGTTTTCAGGTTCAATCCATCGAGGACATATTCTACAATGTTGGTCCTGTCATTGTCTTTCAAGGTAAATATTTCATATAAAGAATAAAGGCAATCAGTCAATCCGTTACCATGAAAATTTCCGAAAATAAAATCATCCGGATCAACCATATAATCGTATCCATACCTTTCATAATACTCTACTTTAAAGATCATACCTTTACTTAAATGATACCGGATTATAATCCCATCAACGTCATAACCGTCATAATGGGTTGATAATTCAATAATATCGGACATACCGTCATTATTAATATCTCTTACGAACAAAGCTTTCCCGCTGGCAGAGGGATCAAAACCGGAAGGAACGGTACAATTATCACTTTTATATATGTACTTGTTCCCAATTGAGTACATAAAGTACCATTCGGTACTACCTTTTATGAGAAGGTCTGTTTTTGAATCGCCGTTAAAATCTCCTTCATAAATTTTTGATGCCAGGGATACTTTCAGGTATGTACTTCCAAAAGATCCAACCTGGGCTACTGAGTATTGGTTTGTAGACCAGTTATAATTAAACTTGCTTAAAATATACCCTGATGAGGTCAATGTAAGTATATCAGATCTCCCGTCTCCGTTAAAATCGACCATTTTGTGTACTCCCGAAGGTAAACTTATGTTCCATGTCTGATCTCTTGAAAACGAGTGTATCTTATTCCCGCCTGATCCTGTAAAAAATACTTCTCCGATACCGTCACCGTTAAAATCTCCTGAGAAAAATCCTGTCATACCGCTTATTATACATGTATTATCCGGGTCAAAAACCAACTGGTTATTGGAACTGCCAAGATAGCAAAACAGTGAATCATCGGAGGAAAAAATGACGTCGTCAATACCATCGCCATTCATGTCTGTGTTACTGTTAGATACATATTTATAGGGAGGATTATCATATCTGCTGTCAGGAAAGTATTCAGAGTCTGTATATTCAAAGACTCCATTTTTACATGTATATAACGACCATCCTGATCCTGTAATACCTTCACCTAATGTAACTACATCGTCATACCCATCCCCATTGTAATCTCCGACATCTGCGCCATATTCATCAATGTAATTCAAGAAGTCCGCTTCATATCCCTCTCCTGGAACGCCATTCTCTCCCCATATTAATGCTACAGGATTATAATTATTCCCAGCAGGATCTGATTCAATTATTTCAACCAATTGAGAGAAAAATCCATCGGAATAATTAAAAGCATATTTCCTCGCAAGAGCTCCATCACAGAATAAAACTATTTGTCTTAATATCCTGGAAGAAGACAAGCTCCATCCGGCATAATATTCCGTGTTTATGTCCGTAGTTCTGACACTATAATAGAAAACAAGAGAATCATACGGCTGGAGTGACTGTCCGCTGTTACCGGTATATTCAATACTTCTCAGCCAGTATTCTCCTTCTGAATAATCATAGTTGTACTGAATATAATTCCCGTTGTTATCGATTACTTTATTAACCAACCAGATGTAGACGGTATAATCTTCGGGATCAATATATACACTATCCTGTTCATTTTTAAGGAACACCCTGGAGTCAACCGAGTTTCCATATTCAAGGGTAATCCCGTCTTTAGTTTCTTCTTTAAAATATGATGGCCCGAAACCTGTTGTTCCATATGCCGTTATTTTTGAGAAAGGTGAAGATTCGGGGTAATATATAGAATTGGCATAACCGTATGTCCCGTTCGAAAGCATAAGTCTTTCCCCATTCAGGACAAAGCGATCCGAAAAATATAGATCAACACCAGTTACCTCATCATCATGAAATAAAGTTTTTCCTGTTCTTGATATATTTGTCAATCCTCCAATATGCCAACCGTATCCTAAAATTCCGTTACCAGACTGACTGTTATAGTATATAGATAAAGAAGGAGATAGTCCGGCTGTTCCGGGTGAGGTAAATATGGGTATGTTAATGATTGCACCTCCCATTTGAGTGACTGAGACCGTTGCTTCTGTTGTACCTACTACTTTCGATATGTCAATAGGCCTTTCAGGATCAGGTATCTCCTCGCCCTGAAGGTAATCCGTTTCAAATACTATTTTAACGGTATTTGTATTTATTTCATTGCAATCCGAAGAAATATGACACCTGTAAAAGTCAGAATTGCTTACAGGAGGATTTTGAATTATTAACTCAGCAGAATTTGCATCTATGATATCCTCCCATGGATTAGAGCCTGTTTGCGAAATTTGCCATTGATATAGAAGGTTTGAACCTGTCGCTGAAACTGAGAAAGTGGCATTCTGGCCAAGAATAATCACAGCATTTACAGGCTGTTGCTGTATTGAAGCTAATGGTTTGATTTCAACTGGTAGATCATATTGACTTGTTGCAGCACATCCGCTTCCATTTGTGTAATTAACCTTTACATGGCCGGTTCCTGCTGCGTTCCATGTGACAGTGGCTGTATTATTGGTTGATCCGCCCCCGGATGTAATATCACCACTTATTACAGTCCAGGTATAATTAGTCATACCTGTTTGAGTAGTATATACATTACCAGTCGAGTTGGCACACACTGAAGTCAATCCTGTCATTGAAATTGAAGGCCGGGCATTTATTGTTACAGGCAAATCATACTGACTTGTTGCAGCACATCCGCTTCCATTTGTGTAATTCACCTTTACATGACCGGTTCCTGCTGCATTCCATGTGATAGTGACTGAATTATTGGTTGATCCGCCCCCGGATGTAATATTACCACCTATTACAGTCCAG
>Ga0315547_1001232_pt1 | contig 20930 bp, 18 predicted proteins | sample SalMarSW160240MG_2_FD_202542 | JGI IMG/M metagenome (GOLD analysis project Ga0315547, IMG submission 202542) | Salt marsh sediment microbial communities from the Plum Island Ecosystem LTER, Massachusetts, United States - Salt Marsh Sediment SW1601-240 ...
GATTGAAAATGTGCGGAGTTGAGGGAGGGCGTAGCCCGACTGAAACTCCGCACATAACAAAGATATCATTAATCAATACAATGTCATATGGCGCAAATATAGGCGGATTCGGTTCTCCTTAATGAGAAAAGTAAACAAAAGAATCTCCCATAGGGATGCCTATGGCAAAGGCTGCTAAAAATTTCATGTCAAAACTACAGCTCGAAAAGCAGCGCAACCAAACTTGCGGCTCTATCATAAAGAAGTTTGACTGCGAAGTAGCAAAGTGAGTGCACAAATCAATAAATGCAAATTGGATGGTTCATATTTCTATGTGACCTTTGGTATTTCTATATAAATGAAGGTGCAAATTTCATGTTTTCAGTGGTTCTGTTTTATGAAGAATTCATGATACACCCTCTCAGACAAGGTTGCTGGGATGACCTGCCCTGTGAAATGCTTCAGAATAGGAGCGACTTTGCCGCTATTTCACTGGGCAAGCCCCGTGAAATAATGTTTCATCCAATCAATTCGTTCAATGTTTAAAGATATTTCACAGGGTAAGATGGCCATGTCCCTCCCAGAATTTTCTTCGCCTTGTTTTGCAGATAAAATTTTTAAAGGCCACTATTTCGTCCTGACGGACGATATGGGTGTCTGCTAATATACTGAAATGCGATTTTGGAGAATCAGGTATTGAAGTGAAGGTTGGTAGATAGTAGATTAATAGCAGAACTGCAGAGATTCTTATTTACTATTGTTTACTTATGGCAGAAGGCGGTTTATTCGCCACTTGATATGGCTCATGAGGTTTGTACTCCTTCGTCGCCACGTAAAAATATAAGAAAATATCTTTTCCGCTCCAGAGGCCGTGCCTGCCGGTTCACCCGCCGAAGGAGGACAGGCAGGAGTCACTTTAGTGGCTGTAAACGAAATGAAAGGTATGGTTTTTCAAACAACATTGCAGTTCCGGCGATTGTTCAGGCATTACCTAATCCCCGGCATGTCACATAGTGATCCCTTCCGGAAATGCCGGGGTAACATATATATAGTTATAGTTCAATAAATTACCCTGGCATTTTCCCATAAGGTGGCATAGCCATGCCCATGGCAGATGCCTGCCCGACGCCCGCCTGCCGGTTTACCTGCCGCCTGCCTGCCGCAGGCATGGGAGGCATGGCGGGCAGGGTTTACCAGCCTGTGGCTGGCAGGCGGGCCTTCGGCAAAATGTCTTGAATGCCTAAATTGCCTAAAATACCTTAAAGCTAAAGACTAACATCAATGTAATCAATAACTTAATAACCTACTAACACAATAACTTTCTTTATTAATAATGCTTACGGAAGGTACGATTGTCTTTAGGATATGAATAATTGCAAATGTTGAACGTTGTGTCATATGCACGCCTATGGCAAACATTGAATTTCCCTCGTTTCTAACAACCGTGTGTTGAAAAATATATTTTTATATGGTTTGCTCAACGATTAAAATACTAATTTTGTAATATCATACGTTTGTTATCGAACCACTGATCGTTAGCTCTGATAGAATATTTAATGCATATGAAAACAGAAGAGTTTTTATATGCATTCGCTTTATCCTTACTTTTTTCAGCAAGTAACTGACAGACTCTAAAAAAATCATGAGTAAAAATCTACAGGTTATTGAAAGTGAGCGAATTGCAATTCGCTTTTCAGGTGATTCCGGCGATGGCATGCAGTTAATAGGCACCCTCTTTTCCGATACGGCAGCATTGTTTGGAAATGACCTTTCAACCTTTCCCGACTACCCGTCAGAGGTGAGGGCACCCGCCGGTACCATTGGTGGTATTTCCGGATTTAACGCGAACATTGGCCATGCTCTGGTGAACACCCCCGGCGATTATGCCGACATACTTGTTGCCATGAACCCTGCCGCTCTGAAGGCAAACTTGATGTGGGTCAAACCTGGCGCGATCATCATCGTTGACAGGGATAATTTCGATGAGAAATCGTTGGAAAAAGCCGGTTACACGGAGAACCCGTTGAATAACAATGATCTGAACGGTTTTACGTTAGTGGATCCACCCATCGCCTCCCTGGTCAGGGAAACACTGAAGGAAGTGGGATTGGATACAAAAAGTATACTCAGGACCAGAAACATGTTCACTCTGGGTATGGTCTACTGGATACTTGATCAATCATTGGAATATACGGATAATTTTTTCAAGGAGAAGTTCAAAAAAAATCCGCTGGTCGTGGAAGCAAATACCAGGGTTTTGCAAGCCGGGTATTATTATGCCGAGACGACCGAGGTGCTTACCAATGTTTATAAGGTGCCTCCGGCTGAGATCCAAAAGGGACGGTACACCAAACTGAATGGGAACAAGGCTTCTGCATGGGGGTTGCTTGCAGCTGCAAAAAGAGCAAATCTGGATCTGTTCATCGGATCGTACCCCATTACACCGGCTACCCAAGTCCTGGAAGAGCTCTCCGCGCGAAAAGATCTCGGTGTAAAATCTTTTCAGGCTGAAGATGAAATAGCCGCTGTATGTGCATCCATTGGTGCCAGTTTTGCCGGTGCCCTGGGAGTTTGCAACACCTCCGGCCCGGGATTGGCACTGAAATCGGAAGCACTCGGGCTCGCTGTTATGATCGAAATACCCCTTGTGATCGTGGATGTTCAGCGAGGCGGTCCGTCAACGGGTCTTCCAACCAAATCGGAACAATCTGATCTCTGGCAGGCACTCTATGGACGGAATGGTGAATGCCCGCTGCCCGTGCTGGCAGCAACCACGCCGTCGAATTGCTTTTATTATGCTTTTTATGCTGCGAAGATCGCACTTGAACACATGACCCCCGTAATCCTCCTTACCGAAGGATACTTGGGTAATGGATCCGAACCCTGGAGAATCATCAGTATGGAGGATCTTCCGGAAATTCATCCTCCCCGGGTGTTCAAAGCGGTGAAAGACTGGAAACCCTTTGAACGTGACCCTGAAACACTGGTGCGACCATGGGCAATACCCGGGACAAAAGGGCTGGAACACCGGATTGGCGGATTGGAGAAGGATGCCATAACAGGCAGCGTCTCTCATGATCCGCTCAACCACCAGAAAATGGTTGAAATGAGGGAAGAAAAAATCAACCGAATCGTGAAAGATGTCCCGGACCTTGAGGTTTTCGGGGAACAAACCGGAGATCTCCTGGTCGTTGGCTGGGGTGGGACATACGGACACCTGCTTACAGCCGTCAGGGAAGTGCTGCAGGAAAAATTCAAAATCGGACTTGCACAGTTTTCCTACATCAGACCCCTTCCGAAAAACGTGGCTGACGTGTTTGGCAAATTCAAAAAAATTATCGTATGTGAAAACAACCTGGGACAATTTGCCAACTACCTGCGGTTTAATTACCAGGATTTCCGGTACCTGCAGTTCAATAAAATACAGGGACTGCCCTTTACGGTAGAAGAATTAAAAGAAAAGTTCATAAATGTTATAGAGGAGAAATAGCCATGGCTGAAAACCAAGCAAAACTTACAGCACAGGATCTGAAAAGTGACCAGCAAATACGGTGGTGTGCCGGATGCGGCAATCATGCGATACTGGCTGCTGTCCAGAAAGCACTGCCTGAACTTGGAATAAAGAAAGAAGACTTTGTCTTTATATCAGGCATCGGTTGTTCCTCCAGATTCCCCTATTATATGGATACCTATGGCATCCATAGCATCCATGGACGGGCTGCAGCCATATCATCCGGCACCAAGGTAACCAATCCAAACCTCAGCGTCTGGATCATGACAGGAGATGGAGATTCCCTTGCCATTGGAGGGAATCATTTTATCCATACCATCAGAAGAAATATGGGCCTCAATATCATCATCTTCAACAATGAGATATACGGCCTGACCAAAGGGCAGTATTCCCCCACCTCCAAAAAAGGAGCCCATACCTATACATCTCCGTATGGTACAGTGGAATCACCCTTCCATCCGGCAGAACTGGTGATTGGTTCCCAGGGAAAGTTCTTTGCCCGCTCGGTGGATAACAACGTGAAACTTACTACGGAAATATTGATTCAAGCCGGTAAGCATGACGGGACATCCGTGGTTGAGATCCTGCAGAACTGCGTTATCTATAACGATAAAACCCATGCAGAGATAACCGATAAGGAGTTTAAGGATGATCGTCAGTTGATCCTGAAACACGGTGAACCGATGATTTTTGGTAAAAACCGGGATAAGGGGATCATTCTGGATGGAGTAAAACTGAAAATAGTTAATATCGGCCAAAATGGTGTGAAGGAAGAGGATATCCTGGTACACCGTTCCAACGAAAACAATCCCGGTATCCACATGATGCTTGCCAACATGAGACACCCCAACTACCCGGTTGCCTTGGGTGTTATCCGAAATGTGCAGGCCCCTACCTACGAAACAAGTGTCGCTGAACAGATCAAAAAAGTCCAGGCCAAATCGAATATCAAAACGATGGAAGACCTGTTTAACAGCGGAACAACATTTGAGATTAAATAGGCAACTGCTCAACCTATTAACCCGAAAAATTCTTTGAATTTTTCGCCATTTATGGCTGACGAAAAGTCAAATTCAAGTATGTATCGTCATTATTCATGCTGAATGCATGAATAATTCGGGTTAACTTATGCCGCAGGCAGGCCGTTGGGGGTGATACCTTTAAGACGCCATGCATGGCGTCTCTACATTGCGTGAATTTCGATACCTTATCGGTTTGTATTAGACAAGGCACTGCCTTGTCTCTGCAGCTTGCCGTTTCACAGCCTCCCCCTCTCTTCGTTACTCAGTCTCCTTTGCACGACGTATCCGCCTGGCGGAGTAGGCGGGACTCACTACTTCTTTCAGTTTTTGGATACTCCAATTTTTTAAATCCGCAATCCGCAATCCGCAATCCCTCCCTCGCCCGCCGTAGCCTTGGCGTAGGCGGGACTCATCACTCATCACTCATCACTCATCACTCATCACTCATCACTCATCACTCACTTCTCACTACTCACTACTCACTTCTCACTACTCACTACTCACTTCTCACTACTCACTTCTCACTTCTCACTACTCACTACTCACTTCTCACTTCTCACTACTCACTACTCACTTCTCACTTCTCACTACTCACTACTCACTACTCACTACTCACTACTCACTACTCACTACTCACTACTCACTACTCACTACTCACTACTCACTTCTCACTACTCACTACTCACTACTCACTTCTCACTACTCACTACTCACTTCTCACTACTCTATACCCTAAACTCTGTACACTGAACTCACTTCCCTTTTTAAGTTTTTTTAACAATATTTTATCAATGAATCAGTTAATATGTAAACCAGTGAAGTTATATTTGAGAATTTATTACATTTGTAGTAAACAACGCCTTAACTCATGAAACGGATAGCATATCTTATACTGGTCATTTCACTGCTTTATCCCGCTAACTCCCGGGCTCAGGTCTGGAAGATGAAGCGGTATGAAGCGATTGTGGGGATCGGTACATCCAATTATTTCGGGGATATCGGTGGTTATTCAAAGGGAGAAAATGCGCTGGGTCTTAAAGATTTCAGCATCAAATCTACCCGGCCCAGCATTTACCTGGGAGCCCGGTACAAAGTGTTTGAAGTAATGGCTGTCAAACTGAACCTGATCGTCGGTTTTCTTTCCGGATCGGATGAAGGAAAACAGAACGATGCCAGGAATTTGAAATTTTCTGCTACCATCTTTGAACCATCCCTGCAGGTCGAATATGCTTTCCTGAAGGAGAAAGAGGCACAGAGTTATCTCATGATGAAGGGGAAAGGGGTGAAAGAGTTCAGGGCGAGCATCTCGTCCTACGTGTTTTTAGGTGTCGGGGGAGGATTTTTCTGGCCGAAAGCCAAGGAAAATTTAGAAAACTTTGATCTCGATTACAATAAAGCCACTCTCGTCATACCGATGGGCGTTGGATTGAAATATGGACTGAACACAAACTGGTCCATCGGGTTCGAACTGGGAGGCAGACTGACCACAACCGATTATCTGGACGGTTATAGCTCGTCTTATTCTGAGTCAAACGATGTTTACTACTTCGCTGTAATCAATTTAGTGTATAAGATGAGAACATCCAAGACAGGATGGCCTGTTTTCAGATAAGGATCTCCTCGCATTGTCGTAACGGAATGAAACAAGTTGTTATTATTGTCTGTTCCATGTTCATTTGTGTAGCGGGACAAGCACAGAGAAAGGCGGATATAGGGGTGTTTGCCGGTACCACCTACTACCTGGGTGATATTAACCCGGCAAAACAGTTCTATTCACCCTCCCTTGCCCTCGGGGGATTGTTGCGCTATAACCTGAACCCCCGCTACTCAATCCGGGGGAGCTTTTATTACGGTGGACTGAAAGGGGATGACCTCGATTTCGATAACCTTTTTCAAAGCCGGAGGGCGGCAAATTTCTCCGCTTCGGTCCTGGACGCAGCACTACAGTTCGAGTTCAATTTCCTGCCATACAGCACCATCGGTAAACGGTTTGAATACTCAACCTACGTCGCCGGCGGCATCGGCGTTGGCTTTATTAGTACCTCAACAGCCTTTACCTATGAACTGACCATCCCCTTTGGCGTGGGATTTAAGGTCAACCTGGCAAAACGGCTCAGCGCGGGGTTGGAATGGGGATTCAGGAAAACATTTTACGACAACATCGACGGACTGGAGAACTGGAGCGATCCGGAACTCAAGGGGATCTTTCATAATTACGACTGGTACTCCGTCGCGGGACTATTCGTCACGTACAAGATCTTCGAATACAGGGAGGATTGCCCCACATACTGGGACATTGATCCGGTAAAGGCACAGAAAAAAAGAAGAAGAAGGAGATAAGAACATGTCGCTGAAAGAAAAAATAGATCCCGATAAGCTTCCAGGTCACATCGCAATAATCATGGATGGTAACGGACGGTGGGCTAAGCAGCAAGGGAAGAAACGGATCTTTGGACATAAACACGCCGTGACGGCTGTGAGACAAACGACCGAAGCAGCAGCCGAACTGGGGATCAAATACCTCACCCTCTATGCCTTTTCAACCGAGAACTGGGAAAGGCCAAAGGATGAGATCAGTGCCCTGATGTCCCTGCTGGTTTCCACTATTAATTCGGAAACCAAAACACTAACGGAAAACAACATCCGTTTATTAGCTATCGGCGATTTCGAGAGAATGCCGGAAAACGTCTGTAAAAAACTGAAAGAGATCATTAACCGGACAACCGGCAATACCGGCATGTCACTGATCCTTGCATTGAGCTACAGCTCCCGGTGGGAGATCCTCAATGCGGTGAGGAGAATCGCCGGTGAGGTTAACGCAGGGATCCTGAATCCGGACGAGCTGAACAGTACGCTGTTCAGCAATTACCTTACAACAAAGGATATACCGGATCCGGAACTGCTGATCCGTACCAGCGGCGAGTATCGGGTCAGTAATTTCCTCCTGTGGCAAATTGCTTATGCGGAACTCTATTTCACAGAAAAGCTCTGGCCCGACTATACAAAAGAGGATCTCTATACGGCAATACTCGATTACCAGCGACGGGAAAGACGGTTTGGAAAGATTAGCGAACAGATTCATGGATGATGAATTATGTCCGAAGGACTCCTTCGGAGAATGATGAGTTGTGAGTAATATAGGTTAACCAGGTAAAATTTGACAACCAAATTTCGAAATAAATGCCGCATTGAATCGGCACGTTTACAAAATACATGGGATAATACAAATAAACAATCCGAACGATCTGAAATACAAAAACATAAACCAGGATAGAATAGAAACGCCAGGTAGAGACGCGATTAATCGCGTCTCTACGATATCGAATAAATCAGGAGGCATTACGGGAAACAAAAACCCTATGTTTCATAACAATTTATCCCGAATAATGCGTTGGTACAAAGGTCGTGTTTCATTTGAAACCCACAGAACCTATCCCGATTTTGCATGGCAATCCCGGTTTTACGACCATGTGATCAGAAATAATGAATCGTTTATTAAGATCAGGTATTATATTTGTGACAATCCAAAAAAATGGTCGACCGACGAATTGAATCCTGAAAATCAGGAAACCAGTAGGCATGAATAGAAATTGTTTTGTCAGAATGATAAGAAAGATACTATACACAATCGTCACGATAATTCTCCAGGGAAGCGTTGTTATTTATGCACAGGTTGCAAACCCCCAGGAGACACCGGTGATGGATTATTCCTTTCCGAAAGAGTATGAGATCGGTGGAATAACCGTTTCCGGAGTCCAATTCCTGGATAAGAACATCCTGGTACAACTTTCCGGACTGCAGGTGGGAGAAACCATCCTTGTCCCTGGAGAAATGCTCACCGCGGCAATCGAGAAATTGTGGTCACAGGGACTTTTTTCCGATGTGAAGATCACCAAAACATCCATCGAGGGAAACAAGATCTTTCTCGATATCTACCTCGGAGAGCGTCCCAGGTTATCGCGGTTTAGCTTCTCCGGGGTAAACCGGAACGAAACACAGGATCTTCAGGAAAAGATCCAGATTTTCACCGGCAGCCAGGTGACTGAAAACCTGTTGAACAATGCTACAAAGATCGTTAAAGACCATTTTATTGAAAAGAGCTTCTACAACGTGGAGGTGGATATCACCCAGCGCGATGACCCAAAACTACCCAACACTGTTGTTCTTAACGTGAATGTCGATAAAAGCAAAAAGGTCAGGATACGTGATATTGAATTTGTTGGGAACGAGGTTTTTCGTGATTCACGGCTGCAGCGTGTCATGAAAAACACCAAAGAGAGAAACATCAACTTCTTCAAAGCCTCGAAATTCATTGAAGATGATTATGAAGAGGACAGGGTGAGCCTTCACGATTTTTACAATGAGAACGGATACCGGGATTTCAAGATCCTTGGTGATTCGCTTTTCCCGGTGAAGGAAGACCGGCTGAAACTGGTTATCACGCTGAAGGAGGGTCAGAAATACTACCACAGGAATATCACGTGGGTGGGAAACACCAAATTTCCCTCCGAACTGCTTGACATGGTGCTCGGGATAAAAAAGGGAGATCCGTATGACCAGAAAACGCTTGAGGAACGGTTGTACTACGATCAGGATGCCGTAAATTCAGTCTATATGGATGACGGATACCTCTTCTCGAACATCACACCCGTTGAGGTGCTGGTCGAAGACGATTCCATCGACCTGGAGATGAGGGTGTATGAAGGGGAACAGGCAACCATCGATAAGGTGATCATCACCGGTAATACCAAAACCAACGAACACGTGGTACGGCGTGAGATACGAACCCTGCCGGGCGAACTGTTCAGCAAGAGAGATATCATCCGTTCCGTCCAGGAGGTAGCCCAGCTTGGCCACTTCGACCCGGAAAAAATCAGCCCCAATCCCATACCCAACCCGGCAAACAACACCGTCGACCTGGAATACAGCCTCGAAGAGAGGGCAAACGACCAGTTTGAAATTTCCGGGGGATGGGGAGCCGGTATGCTCATCGGAACGGTCGGGCTGCGGTTCAACAACTTCTCAGCACGGAATATTTTCAAACTGAAGCAGTGGAGACCCATACCATCCGGCGACGGGCAAACACTGAGCCTGAGAGCACAATCCAATGGCCGCTATTATCAGGCCTATAACGTTACGTTCGTGGAACCCTGGTTTGGGGGAAAGAAACCAAACTCATTCTCTGTATCGGGCTTCCGCTCCATCCAGTCCAATGGCCAGAAAAAGGGAGAGGCTGGAAGAAAATCACTCACCATTACCGGAGCTTCAATCGGCTCCGGCAGAAGACTCAGCTGGCCCGATGATTATTTTACACTCTATAACCAGATCAGTTACCAGTTGTATGATCTGAATAACTGGGGCAGCTATTTCCTGTTTTCTGAGGGCGCTTCCAATAACCTCAGCTTCACCACATCACTCACAAGGCATTCTGCCGGTCCAAATCTCATATTCCCTGTCCGGGGATCAACCTTCTCCCTCTCATTGCAGATCACACCGCCCTATTCCTTGCTGAACGATAAGGATTATTCCGATCCGGAAATGCCTGATAGTGAGAAGTATAAGTGGATAGAATACCACAAATGGAGCTTTAAAGCAGATTATTATTACGAATTGGCAAAGAATTTGGTGTTAAATACCAAAGCAGGGTTTGGTTACCTTGGCCATTTCAACAACGATATCGGTCCGTCACCGTTCGAGGGATTCGATCTCGGAGGCGACGGGATGACCGGTTACAGCCTGTATGGACGGGAAACCATCGCCCTGCGTGGATATGAGAATTTCTCGCTGACACCCATTGTCGATGGGAAAAAAGCGGGTAATTTATATACAAAAATAACCATGGAACTGAGGTATCCCATATCAATGAATCCGCAGGCAACCATCTTTGCCCTGGTGTTTTTCGAGGCGGGAAATGCATGGTACAGGTTCGAGGATTTTAATCCGTTCGGCATTAGACGGTCGGCCGGAATCGGCCTACGTGCAAACCTGCCCATGTTTGGATTGCTCGGGATTGACTGGGGATACGGGTTCGATGATATACCGGGTAACCCGGAAGCCAATGGAAGTCATTTCCATTTTGTTATAGGCCAACAATTTTAATCAACATTTAAACAGAAACCATCATGAAAAAAATCGTGCTTACTTTGTCAGCTCTCATCCTGTCGATGGGGGTTGGTTTATCGCAGAAATATGCGTTCGTTGATACGGAATATATCCTGAGCAACATCCCTACCTATAAGGCTGCACAGGATCAGCTTGACCAGCTCTCGAAAGAGTGGGAAGAGGAGATCTCTGCTATGTATGCAGAGGTGGAAAAAATGTATAGGGACTACCAGTCGGAAGAGGTGCTCCTGACCCAGGAGATGAAGAGAAAACGGGAAGATGAAATCATCACTAAGGAGAAGGAAGTGAAGGACCTGCAAAATAAATATTTTGGCAGGGAAGGAGACCTGTTCCAGAAACGGCAGGAACTGATAAAACCGATCCAGGATGAGGTGTATAACGCCGTGAAAGAGATCGCCGTGGAAGGGAACTATGCCGTGATATTCGACACCTCCAGCGGACCCAGCCTCCTCTATACAAACCCACGGTATGACCTCAGTGACGATGTCCTGGAAAAGTTAGGTTATAAGAATTAATTGTATACATTTGTAGCAAATTAACCGTTTAAGAATAGAAGCATGAAAAACTATTTGAGACTCAGTATAATAGTTGTGTTTTTACTGATCGGAACCACCTCGTTTGCTCAGAATCTGAAATTCGGGCACATTAACAGCCAGGAGTTGCTTTCGATGATGCCGGAAAGGGACAGTGCCCAGCTGGTGCTGGAGAATTATGCCCAGCAGCTGGAAGACCAACTGGAAACCATGCAGGTGGAATACAACAACAAAGTCCAGCAATACCTTGCAAACCAGGAAAACTATACCGACCTGATCAAGCAAACAAAAGAACAGGAACTGACTGATATGCAGGAAAGAATCACGGGATTCCAGAACACGGCACAGCAGACTATCCAGCAGAAGGAGGCGCAACTGATCCAGCCGATTATCGATAAAGCGGAAAAAGCGATCAAAGAGGTGGCAGAAGAGCAGGGATTTACCTACATTTTTGACCTGGCAAGGGGTTCCATCCTCTATTTTTCCGATGCAAGCCAGGATATCCTTCCCCTGGTCAAGGCGAAACTGAACATTGAATAATCCATTGAACATCGACACATTCAACCATCCCGGGTTCCGGGGTGGTTTTTTTTTATGCAGTAAGACGCCATGCTGGCCATGTGAAATAGCGATAACTCCGGACGGAGTGCTAATGCAAGGCATTATTTCACATGGCTGGCGTCTTTAAACGAATCCATAATGCATCGGAAATTTACTCATGTAGAGACGTAAGATCTTACGTCTCTACGTCGTTAACAACCTCAACATTATGGTAATCAACGCATAATAATCCCATAGGGATTGAAAATCCATAGCCCCGGCATTTATGCCGGGGTTTACATAGTACGATGATGCATCAGGTCCAACTGCAGTGCCATTCAGCGGGAAGACGCTTCATGGACCGAAATGCACCCGACGCACAATAGAGGAAAACAGAAAACCGGGAACCGTAAAGCGGAAACCGATTTTCACTTCGGAATTCCTCCCAAAAATTATTAAATTTACCGGCGCGTAAATGCCATAACATCATTTCAATAAATTTGGGATAACCCATGCAGAATAATCAACCCATCGGCATGTTCGATTCCGGAGTCGGGGGACTGACCGTTGCACATGCCATAAAGCAAATACTACCTGCAGAAAACATCATCTATTTTGGTGATACTGCTCATCTGCCCTACGGTGATAAATCAGCTGAATCGGTTACCCACTACTCCCTGCGGATATCAGATTTCCTGATGGAACAACAGTGTAAGGTTATACTCGTCGCCTGCAACACCGCTTCGGCAATTGCATTTGATGCGCTTACCCGGCACCTTGCTAGCAATGCACTGTTGATCAATGTGATCGATCCGGTTGTAGAGTATGTTCAGCAGAACAACAAATACAAAAAGATCGGGGTGATCGGGACAAAAGGTACCATCAATTCCGGGACCTATGAAAGAAAACTGAATCGGAGCGTTCCGGAGACAGAGGTTGTCTCCCTGGCAACACCCCTGTTTGTCCCCATGATCGAGGAGGGATTTATTTTTGATGATATCAGCAACGCCATTATTCGGGCATACCTGTCAAACCCGGTACTTAACGGGATTGAGGCACTGATCCTCGGTTGTACACACTACCCCATCATCAGAAACCAGATCAGCAAATTTTACAATTTCAACATTGAAGTGCTCGATTCAGCACGGATTGTAGCACAAAAACTGAACGAGCTGCTGGAGAACCATTCCCTTCAGCGAACAGCCCCCGGCGGGGAAGACCGCTTTTTTGTCTCCGACTATACCCCCTATTTCGAGAAAGTATCCAACGTCTTTTTCGAACAAAGCATCCATTTGCAGAAGGTGGATGTATGGAAAGGATGATGGGTGAGACGAAGGCTTAGGAAGAATTCCCTCGTACTGCCTGTCTGCCGACTAGGCAGACGACTGTGGGCAGGAAATGTGCTGATGGCAGTTCGTGGTACGAGTACTGGAATGATGAGTTTTGAGACACCCTCGCTTGCGTTCCTTATAACTATGGGAGAATGCCAGACGTCAAACAACAATCCCGATAATGTATCGGAAATTCACGCACGTAGAGACGCCATGCATGGCGTCTCTACGTTGGTATAATGATTTGCATTACGTTTTCCTGTGTTGTCGTTCTTAATCAATTTTATTTTTTTTTGACGAATAACAAACAACGATCTGCAAAACGGGCCCTGTGAAATAGCGACTGTCCCTGACGGGGTGCTAAAGCGAAGCATTATTTCACGGGGCGGGGTTGCACGTTGGTAGCCCTATAGTTCAATGAATTACCCTGGCATTTTCCCATAAGGGATCGCTATGCGAATGCCAGGGGTTTGCGTTCCGTATAACCGCCGGTCCAACTGCATTGCTATTCACTGGGAAAACACTTCATGGACCGGAACACTCCAAACACCCATTAGAACATAAACCGAAAACCGAAAACTGGAAACCAGGAACCGTAAACTACTTCTCCTTAGGCGGGCAGGGTTTAAAAATCACCCCTTTGGTCGTTTTTCCGTCAACCAGTATTTTCAGCGGCTCGTGAAAACTGATATGCCGGATGAATTCATCTTCAAAGAGCGCTTCCTGTCTGTTCAGAAAGTCAAGATCATAATACCCGTCGTTCATGTAGGGATTAATGGTGAAATAGCCCACCCGGAACGAGGTCAGGTTTTGAAAAAAATGGGTTCCCTGGCTGGGATCAATCCGGTAATTCTTCAATCCTGCTTCCACAATCACACGAGCCTGGGATATCTGAGGCCAGTTTGTTGGGATACCCAGCCATGGATCGGTGGATCCCCAGCGACCGGGCCCGACCAGTATATAGTTCTTTTTCTCCCGGGCAAACTGCTCATTTATTTTTTCAATGTTCACAGCAATTTTTTTGTTGTGCGAGGCGGAAAACGATTCGGGCTTCACATAAACAAAATCGGAAATATCCGTGAATATCCCGTTTCCAAGGGCTGAAAAAGAGATGATCAATGCATCATCCTGCTTTACATCATCCAGTTTGACGTTGCTTTTCTGATCGGTATCAACTATAGGTCTTATCTGCAGGAAGTTAAATATATTAGGTATTCCGGGGGGCGTTTCCAGGTTCACTGCAAACTCGATCTCTATGGGATTATTCATCTCCTGCTGTCCCATCTCCAGCAAGTTCTGCAGAATTTCAGCAAGTGGAAAAACATTATGGGTCAGAATGTTGGTAAAGGTAACGATTCGTTTTCCCGATCCTTGAATGCCGTCCCGGATGATGTTGTTATGCAGATCGAAGGTTGACGCAACATGACGCAGAACGTTGTCTTTTTCGGCATCCGCTAGTTTCAGCTTCATGATATTGACACCGTCATCCGTTGACGGGACAAAATGAGTGAGGTCCAGATCGAGCGCATAGAAGCTCTTCTGTGTATCCCGCAGTGCCATTTTCGGGGAGGATAGTTGAAGAATTTTTTTCGGATACCTGGGTGAAAACCGGAGTGTAATTCCCCCGTCGACAATGTATTTCCCAAGACCCAGGGCAATCGATACAATGCCATCCTGTGGCTTCTCCTTGCCGATCGGATAGAAGTTGATTGAGCGCGCAACCCCGGAAAAGGTCGGATAGAATGTATGCTCGTGTTTATTCCCGCAGACTTCCTGAAGGACAATCCCCATCTTTTCCTCATCGATCACGTTCGCCGTGGCGGTCATGTATGCTTTGCTGCTCTTGTAGTAAACTGATGCATACACCTCCTTGATGGCTGAAGAGATGTGGTTCACCATCGCCTTGTTGTCCGGGGTCCGGGGGATCATATAGGTGGAATAGATCCCTGCAAAGGGTTGATAGTGGGAATCCTCCAGCTTGCTGGAGGACCTTATGGCAATGGGATTGTACCTGGAAACATCGAGGAAAGCGAGGATATCCTTGCAGACCCAGGCCGGCAACTCGGCTTTCACAAAATGGTCGAGGATCTGTTTATCATCCATGTCGGAAAGACCTATTTTGTACAGATCATTCTTCTCCATAAACTCATCAAACACATCCGTACTCAGCACCACCGTTCTTGGAATGGTAATGATCACATCCTGGAATCGATTGAAGAGCCCGTGCTTTTTAATCATGGTATTGATAAATGCCAGCCCCCGTGCCTTGCCACCGATCGACCCGTCACCGATCCTTGAAAAGATCAGGTATTCATCGAAACTGCTCTTGTCGAATTTGGCGATGATCCCTCTCCCCTTACCGAACCGGAAACTGGAGATTGCCACATAGATGAACCGCCTGATTTCATCCAGCGTATCAAAATCCTCACGTTGCAGGTATTTAAACATCTGGGCAATCGGAAAGAGTGCACGGGCATTCAACCATTTCGAGAAATCATTCCTGCTGGTATGGTATTCCAGTGAATTATCCGGCAGGGTCAGTAATTTTTGCTGAAATTCCTGCAGGTCATTTGCCCGGTCAATCTCCTTCATGGAATCAGGATCCCTGAAAATAAAGGGTCCGAATGCAAGATTTTTAATGATGAAGTTGCGTAGCTCAATGGATAACGATTTTGAGTATTTATGGATGAATCCGGCATTCAGGGTGTCTGCAATCTCCTTGAATTTGAGGTTGGATGATTGCAGGAGAAAAGGAATATTCGGATCCTCGATCTTTACTTTCTCACACAGGCTGATCCCTGCTTTCGGGTCTTTCACTCCCTCCCTCTTGTAGTTGATATCAGAGATCACACCCAGCAGGTTGTACTTGTATTTTTCATAAAGAGCAATTGCATCCTCATACGTGGTTGCCAGCAGGATCTTGGGCCGTCCCCTTAACCGGAGCATCTGCTGGTGCTCATTCAAAGCTTCGTGTTGAAATTCACGGGATTGTTGAAGAACGATCTTGTAGAGGTTAGGCAGGTAGGTTGAAACATACCGAATGGAATCTTCCACCAGCAGGATGACCTGAACACCAATCTTTTCAATGTCGTACTCGGCATTCATCTTGTCTTCGATCAGTTTGATGATTGCCAGTAGCAGGTCTGCATTTCCCAGCCAGCAGAATACGTAATCGATACCGCTGAGGTCTTCCTTCTCCAGCCTCAATGACACCTCCCTGGAGAAATAGGTCAGCACAACAATGGGGATCTCAGGATACTTCTCTTTTAATTGCTTCGCCAGTTCAAATGTATCGATACTGCCGACACGCATCATCAGGATGATGAGGTCGATGTTTTCATCTTCCAGTGTCCGGAAGGCTTTTCCAGCGGTATCAACCTGGAGAAAAATGGGAGGATATCGGAGGTTGAGGGAAACGTATTCGTTGAATATCTGTTCATCAATCCTCCCATCCTCTTCCAGCATGTAGGCATCGTAATTGCTGGACACCAGCAACACCTTGTGAATTCTTGTCTGCATCAGCAGGTTAAAGGAGGTGTCGCTGAAATCATACTTTTGAACTTCAAGAAAACCTTCAATGAGTGCCATGAATGTGTATGTCTGTTTGACCTGTTTTCGATATTCTTCAACCCCGCTGGGGTTGTTATTCTATTTTGATCCTGTACCATGGATTAAACCATGGCTATTGGGTTTCAGCCCCTCCGGGGCTTTGTTATTTTTCTTATCCGTAACCATGGGTAAGACCATGGCTATTGGGCTTCAGCCTACCTTAGGTATGCCTTCAGCACCTCCAGGGCTTTTTTTGTTCACGCTAACCGAACCCCGGCGGCCTGCCTGCACGTATATCGCAACCCGTTTTTCTCCCCCTTTCCAAAAGGGGGTGTCCGCCAGTGGCGGACGGGGGATTTGATTAACCCCAATAGCGCCCGACTGTAACGTCGGGGGAAAACCGGGTGCACACGATACCCGAACCCCTGCGAAGTTCAATCCCAACTGCCCCATTCCTGCCCGGTGTATCAGTGCACACGAAACCGAACCCCGGCGGCCTGCCTGCACGTATATCGCAACCCGTTTTTCTCCCCCTTTCCAAAAGGGGGTGTCCGCCAGTGGCGGACGGGGGATTTGATTAACCCCAATAGCCCCCGACTATCAACGTCGGGGGTATCAATGCAAACGATTACCGAACCCCGGAGGCCTGCCTGCCGTCAGGCAGGGGTTCAAGACCCTATTCAAGCAAATATTCAGTTTTAAACGTTATCCCGTGCTCTTTATACAAATGTATCAGTTCCTCCTTGAAAGTTATCTTTTTATGATGATTTTCCTGGTCAGCTATGTATTGAATCAGTTGATCTTTTTGTGAAATATGGTATGTAAATGCGCCGTAACCAACCTGCCAACCACCAAAATTCATAAAATTAGATTTTTCACGAATTATCATTTCTGTTGATGCACGTTTTATATCCTTTACAAGGGAAGCCAATGTTACAGTGGGATGAATATGTGTTGCTATATGAATGTGGTTGCCATATCCGCTTACGATATAGGAATGGCATTCTTTGTTGTGGAGAATACCCACAATATAATTATATAATATATCCCTGTTTTGTTTGGTTAGAAAGCTGGTATAGCTTTTTGATCCGAACACGATCTGATAGAGTATTTGTGTGTAGGTTGACATCAATTTATGAATTGTTTGTGTTTATAACTTCAACCCCGCTGGGGTTGTTATTCTATTTTGATCCTGTACCATGGATTAAACCATGGCTATTGGGTTTCAGCCCCTCCGGGGCTTTGTTATTTTTCTTATCCGTAACCATGGGTAAGACCATGGCTATTGGGTTTCAGCCTACCTTAGGTATGCCTTCAGCACCTCCGGGGCTTTTTTATTTTTCTTATCCGTAACCATGGGTAAGACCATGGCTATTGGGCTTCAGCCTACCTTAGGTATGCCTTCAGCCCCTCCGGGGCTTTCATTGTACACACTAACCGAACCCTGCAGGCAGGGATTCAAACCCAATAGCCCCCGACTGTAACGTCGGGGGTATTTCAATGTACACGCTAACCGAATCCCTGTGAAGTTCAATCCCAACTGCCCCATTCCTGCCCGGTGTATCAGTGCAACCGATAACCGAACCCCGGCGGCCTGCCTGCACGTATATCGCAACCCGTTTTTCTCCCCCTTTCCAAAAGGGGGTGTCCGCCAGTGGCGGACGGGGGATTTGATTAACCCCAATAGCCCCCGACTGTAACGTCGGGGGAAAACCGCGTGCACACGAAACCGAACCCCTGCGAAGTTCAATCCCAACTGCCCCATTCCTGCCCGGTGTATCAGTGCACACGAAACCGAATCCCGGCGGCCTGCCTGCTTGTTTACCAGCCTGTGGCTGGCAGGCAGGGATTCAAATCCAATAGCCCCGGTTTCACCCGGGGGTATCAATGCAACCGATAACCGAATCCCGGCGGGATTCAAATCCAATAGCCCCGGTTCCACCCGGGGTGTCAATGCAACCGATAACCGAACCCCGGAGGGGTTCAAGTCTTAATCCAACATAAAGTTAACGGTTTTTCTTCTATCTATAACCATTTTCACTCTGCCCGCCAGGATATGAACCCCCAAAAATATTGTTTTTCGAAAAAAAAAGCCCATTTTTACTATGGATTAAAAACAGGCAATCCGAAAACGCAGCACGATGGTTTATTTAACCCGCCGGGAACGATTTAATGCCGCCCATCGGTTATTCAGGGAAGAGTGGTCAGATGAGAAAAACCTGGAAGTATTCGGTAAATGCTCCAATCCCAACTGGCATGGACACAATTACGTGCTGTATGTTACGGTGAAAGGGGAGATCAAGCCGGAAATCGGGTATGTGGTAAACCTGAAAACCCTCAGTGAGCTGATCCGGGCCCATGTGATCGAGAAGCTGGATCACCGGAACATCAACCTGGAAGTAGACTTCATGAAGGGGAAGATTGCCTCAACAGAGAACATTGCCATCTCGATATGGGAGGAGCTGGATCCTCACATCAGGAAACTGGGAATTGAGCTTCACCGGATCCGGATCGAGGAGACAGAGAATAATGTTGTTGAATATTTTGGAAAATAACAATACCAGGACATGGAAGTAATTAATAACGGATACGGAAAAAACACCGACAAGGGATATTCAAGAGTAGACCGCTGGAACGATAAATCGACCCGGGAATTAGCCGAAATGTATAGAGAAATACTCCGGGTAATAGGAGAGGATCCTGACCGGCACGGACTGGAAAATACACCCCAGCGGGTAGCAAAATCAATACAATACATGACGCAGGGCTACCAGGTTGATCCTTATGAGATACTTTCAATGGCAAAGTTTAAAGAAGAGTATCAGCAGATGGTTATTGTTAAGGATATTGAGATCTATTCGATGTGTGAGCACCACATGATCCCTTTTTTCGGGAAAGCCCACATCGCCTATATACCCGATCACCACATCACCGGATTGAGCAAGATCGCCCGTGTGGCAGAAGCCTTTTCAAGGAGGTTACAGGTGCAGGAGCGGCTTACAACACAGATCCGGGATTGCATTCAGGAGACCCTTGAACCGCTGGGCGTGGGTGTGGTTATTGAAGCCCAGCACCTCTGCATGATGATGAGGGGTGTACAGAAGCAAAACTCGGTGACTACCACATCAGCATTTACCGGGGAGTTTCTCAAGGATCCCACCCGCGAGGAGTTTATTCACATCATTGGTTCAAAGCTGCACTAAACGCCGGAACCGACCGCTCCACCTTTTTCACCAGTCCCTGCAATACCTGGCCGGGACCCACTTCAATGAATGATGTCGCGCCCTCTTTCAGCATGCTCCTTACCGTCTGGGTCCATAGAACGGGAGAGATCAGTTGTTGAATCAGGTTTTTTCGTATCTCATCCGGATCCGTGGTTGCCCGGGCAGTGTAATTCTGGTAAACTGGGCAGATGGGATCGGAAAAACGGGTCTCATAGATCGCCTCTTCCAGTTCCTTCTTCGCCGATTCCATCAACGGGGAATGGAATGCTCCACCGACCATCAATCGTACCACACGCCGGGCTTCCAGCTCCTCAAGCTTCTTCATTGCCATTTCAACACCCCTGACCGAGCCGGAAATAACCAGCTGCCCTGGACTGTTATAATTTGCCGGCACTACGATCTCGTCAATCGCCTCACAGACCTGTTCCACAAGGTGATCCTCCAGACCGATCACCGCCGCCATGGTGGAGGGTTCCTTCTCACAGGCTTTCTGCATTGCCATCGCCCGTTTTGATACCAGGGTCAACCCATCGGTAAAGGTGAGTGACCGGTTGGCAACCAGTGCCGAAAACTCACCCAGCGAATGTCCGGCTACCATGTCCGGATCAAACTCCTCCCCGAGAACGGTTGCCAGGATGGTTGAGTGAAGGAAAATGGAAGGCTGTGTCACCCGTGTTTGCTTCAGCTCTTCCTCTGTACCGGAAAACATGATGTCCGTTATCCGAAATTCCAGGATGTCGTTAGCCTGCTCAAAAAGCTCCCTGGCAACCGGAGACCGTTCATACAGATCCTTGCCCATTCCGGGAAATTGTGCCCCCTGTCCGGGGAAGATGTATGCTTTCATGATGTTTGTATCTCGTAAAAACAGGCTACAAAAATAGCAATTGGTATCTATTTTGGAAACGTTCAGGGGCGGGAATTTTGGGGCAGTCCGATAATCCATCGGAAATTCACGCATGTAGAGACGCAATATGGCGTCTTAACATCCGATTGACCAGAAACATCAGGAATACCTATTTAACCATAGGGTTTTTATTACACGTAATGCCTTGAAAAAGGCAGAATTTGAGGCTGAGGCGAAGGCTAAGGCAAAGGAAGAATTCCCTCGTACTGCCTTG
>Ga0315547_1001234_pt1 | contig 20902 bp, 18 predicted proteins | sample SalMarSW160240MG_2_FD_202542 | JGI IMG/M metagenome (GOLD analysis project Ga0315547, IMG submission 202542) | Salt marsh sediment microbial communities from the Plum Island Ecosystem LTER, Massachusetts, United States - Salt Marsh Sediment SW1601-240 ...
ATTACTGTCAGACTTCCGTGAGCTTATGACGGCGTCGTGTGCGGCCGTATTTCAGTGGCGGCGTTTGCCCCGGACTCAGCCCGTGCGGGAATCTCGAGCCCGTCCTCACGCCCCCCTCGACGAGGAGGAGAAAACGCAGGAGTCTCTCGCGCCCTCGCCCGGTCGAAACTCATGCCCGGCAAACGCCCGGGAATAACACTGCCTGCACGCCGAATACACCACATCCACCGCATTCGGCGTCATCGCCCATCAACTTGACCGTCAACTCCGCTCCAGCCATCTCTCCTCGACCTCTCTGCGTGCACCGCGCTCCACTCGCTTCCCAGATGATCGTGATACCTTGCTTTCGTCACCAACCCGTGACCCGTGATCTCTAAGCCCCGACGGCTCATCCCCCATAACTCCCGATGCCTGCCAAGCCCCTTTCCTGCTCACAGCCTATTCTGCACGATGCGACCACCGCTGTCAATCGGCACCTCGCGACCAACGCCTGCGGTCCAGGCCCCTGCGATTCCCAAAGATTCGCATAGGCCAGCCAAATCAATGTACGATATAGTGAAGCTCAAATGCGAACAAGCAGAGAGACAGCCTATGCCCACAATCCAACAACATGCAGCCCTCGACAACGAACTCCTCACGGCGGTCAGGCTTATCCAATCAGGGCTGGGCCTCTTGCAGGGCATAACCGGGGCCAATGACTTTTATCATCTACCCATGCTCACCCTGGCCTCCGGCTTCGAGCGCTTTATGAAAACTTTGATATGCCTCGGTGCCCTTCAGAAGAAAGGGGAGTATCCACGCCAAACATGCCTCAAACGGCTGGACCATGACCTGGAGGCGCTCCTCGAGACGATAATAGGTGAATACTTCACACAGGAATATGTCCGGGGCGTCCCAGCCGCCGCGGCCGATGTAAATTACCTTCGAAGCGACCCGGACCTCCGCCAACTCGTCAAGATACTCTCCGACTTCGCGAAGTCCGCACGATACCATAACCTGGACGTGGTTACGGGCAAACTCAACCCGGCCGCTGACCCCAAAGAAGTTTGGGAAAGGCACGAGCTAAAAGCCCTGACACAGCTGGGACTCGATGAAGGCCTTTGCGATCCCTCAAAGCTTGACCGGGCCTACAAAACGCTGATGCCCCACTTCGTAGCCCATGTTGAGAGGCTGGCACGTGCTCTGTCTCGCCTGTTCACCATCGGAGGCCTCGGCAAAGAGGCCCGGACATACACGGGTCACATCGCTACCTTCCTATTTCTAACGGATGACGAATTAGGAAAGCGAGCTTACGACCCGTACCGCGGCGAATCAAAGGCGTTGCGCACCGAACGGCGCTGACAGTCCCCGGCGCACGAGGGCCCTCTTTTGCTCAAAGAGTGGGGCAATTTTCTGACGAAGAGGTGCCATCCAACGGTAAACTCCGCATGTTTTCCAACCACTTGTTCTCGTCGCTGGCGGGAGTGCAAAGCACACAAAGAACGGCCTGTCAATACGGCTCGGGCTTCGTGTCGTCGAGGGTGGCGCAGAATGATAACAAAATCCCCCCAGCCACATCTCCGAGCGCGCAGACCGCTACCAGACCTCGATCCGGTAGAAGCGCTTTTTCGCGAGCGGAGAAAGCGACTCCGAGTAGGTCAGGGAGGATGGTCCGAGCGCTTCGGGCGTTCCGGAAACTCTCCGCCATGTGGGCGGCTCGGCAAGGAGGTCATCGCAATAATAGACGCGATACGCTCTCCCCTCTTCGTAAGGCCAGGTCAGCGTGGCACTTCCCGGTTCGGGCGCAGGGTGGTAGGACACGGTGGTAACGACGGGCGATTCCGGCGGGCTCCAGACCTCCGCGGTGGCGAGCGTTTCGACATTTGTCTCACCGAGGGCATTGTCAGCGTCCGTATAGGAGACAGTAATCGTGTCTCCGTACCGGACGGGGAGTCCTATCCCGTCCCAGTCCTCCGCGAGGGTTAGGCGAACCTCCCCCACGAGCACACCTGTGTTTTCACCGGTCTCTTCCAGCACAAGGGGACGCGCCAGCGGCAGACTGGAGGTGGTCCACGCCGAAACTAAGGTTCTTTCCATGGCGGCGGTATCGAGGTTGAGATCGCCGTCCTTGAGAGTGATGACTACGGGTCCGGGAACAGTGTGCATCTGCCGGTCGAGCTGGAGGACGCCAAACCCGAACGGACGCAGGCAATAAAGCGTCACGTCGTCTATGTACCAGCCGGGGTAGAAGAAATCAATCCACTGTTCGGCCTGCAATCGAAACCTCAGCGTGACGGTCTGCTCGCCGTAGGGCAAAAGGTCGAACTGCCTTTGCTCCCAGGACTTGGTAGCGCCGCTGAAGAAGCCGTCAGGGAGAGGTTGCCACTCCCCTTCCGGGGGCTTTATCTCAACGATTCCCGCACCTTCGTCGAGAAAGTACTCATTGATGCTGTACCAATGCCAAAAGCCGAGCTGTGCCCCCTCCTTCAGCTCAAGGGGCGGGCTGATGAGGCTTGCGTCAATTTGTCCCGGGTAAGTGCCGCTGAGGTTGGTAGCCCAACAGTCCGAAGGAGAGTGCGCCGCCATGACGCCGTACTGCGGCCGGCCCCACTGCCAAACGTCGCTCAACCCCTGGTGCGTCCAGCCACGCGGAGCGTGGTCAAAGCCGTCGCGGAAGAACTCCCACCGAACCATCGTCTCGAGGCGATAGCAGCCTCCGCCGTTGTCATCCACAGCTACATTTCCTGCCGGGTCGGCGGACGAGAGTTTCACATAGTAGGCGACATTCTCAGAAAGACCGGTTATCTGAGCAGAATGCTGGGCGGAATACGAACTTTCGGTCAGAGTGCGGTCAAAGGGACCGGAAGCGGATTCCCCGTAGCTCACCGAGCCGATAGCATCCACATCGGTGGTCCACGATATTAGAGCCGACACATCCGTCACCTGAGAAACATTGACCTCGCTGATGAGAGGAGGTGTGGTGTCCAACGGAGCGGTCGCCACAACGTCAGCGGGCACGCCGGCGCCATTATCCTCGTCGTGATACTCCGCCACTATGGAATCTCCTGGCTCGACCTGGAGATATTCATCGCCGATGACCGGCGGGCCTTGTTTGAGATAAACCTGTCCCGTAAAGCGCCCAGAGGAGAGGTCTGTTTCGACCAGCTCAACGACCACAGAATCGAGCGAGCTGGAAACGGTCATCAGGTACGTTTCCCCTGATTGAGGGTCAGTATTCAGATGGCCGTCTATCAGGGTGAGCACTACGGGAACATTCAAGCTATAACTCGGGCGGTCGAGGACGAGTGTGCCCTGTCCATAAGGAACCACGTCGGAAATCGAGATGTCGTCAATGTACCATCCCGCGTAATAGTAGATAACGATGTCCGCCTCCTCCGAATGCAGGCGAAATCTTATTTTGACCCGCTCGCCCGCCCACGCCGAGAGGTCAATGGCCTGCGGAGTCCAGTCGTCGGTTGCCCCGGCGTACCGCGATTCGTCGGAGGCGCTGAGCCACGTTTCGCCGTCCTCCGACACCTCCACGCTCCCGAAAGCTCCCTCCCATCCGAGTTCGTCTATGCTGTACCAATGCCAGAAGTGCAGTTGCGGATTCTGCGGAAACGTCACCCAATTGCTGGTCAAGCTCACATCGCAATTTATGGGATAGAAGCCATCGAGGTCCGTCGCCCAACAATTAGGGGGAGAATGAGCGGCAGGGGGGCCGAAACTCGGGGAACCGAGCTCCCAGACCTCCTCCGCGGAAAAGCCCCAGTCCGACGGCTTCGCGTCAAAAGCGCTCGCGGCGACGATCACTTCAGCTTTCGTGCCGAAAGAGAAATCGCCGGCGGGCGAAGAATAGGTCGCAGAGTTGCCTGCCTCGTCGGTCACGGTTATCTGGAAACGATACAATGAGTTTCCCATGAGTCCCGGAAGGAGGAACTCCCGGTGAGCGGATTGACGGGAGGACATCTGTGATTGCTCCTGACCGTCCGGACCTGAATAGGCGATTTCGGCGACGGCGGTAGGCTCGGTGGTAAAGCTGACTTTGGCGCGGTCAGTGGATAGCGCGGTGACGGACAAGTCCGCAATGGATGTCGCCGTCAGGTCAACAATGGCGCTCGCCTGAATCACGTTGCCGGGGGACAATGCCCCTCCCTGAACGTCCTCGTAGGAGATGACGACGGTATCGCCTTCCCTGACCTGAACGGCACCGTCACCCGACACTGGCGAAGCAGCATCCAGAAAGACCTTTCCGTTAAACACGCCCGTATTGGGACCGGTCTCGGTCAGCAAGAGGGTTTCGGGGCTGCTGTCGGTCGTGCTGTGCCCGCTCACTTCAACAATCTCGGCCGTTTCCGGGTCCATATTTAAGTTGGCGTCAATTAACGTCACCTCGAGAGGAACGGCGGTGGTGCAATAGAGCTTGTTGAGGGTCAAAGTGGCTTCGCCATACGGTTTCGAGGAGGAGACAACGACATCGTCAATGTACCATCCGGCATACTGGTAGTCCTGCCCGAGATAGTCGAACCACGAGTCAGCTCGCAGACGGAACCTGACCCGCACGTTTTCTCCCGCGAAGGGCGAGAGATCAATGTTCGTTTCAACCCAACCCGCCGAAGAGCCGGTGTAGTCGCCGGTCGGCTCCGGGGTGACGTTTTGCCAGTCCCCGCCTTCGCTCGAGACCTCAACGTAAGCATAGTCGTGAATGTCGAAGACCGGGTCCGCGAGAAGGTCGTACCAATGCCAGAAGGTAAGCTTCGCAGATGAATCCACGCTTATCTCCGGCGAGACGAGGCATTCGTTCCTGATGTCTCCGAAAATGAAGTCATCGTGCTCGAGATAGCCGCCGAGGCGCGTGCCCCAGCAGAAATCGCCCGAATGCGCGAATTGAGGACCGTTTTCATAATCGGGCGAGCCGTATTCCCATTGGTCAGCGTCGCCGTAGTGGCTCCAGCCTCCCTCACCAGTCTCCATGTCGTCGCGAAAACGAACAACGGTATAGCGAGTGTGAAAGACGTAAAGTTGCCCGCCGTTGTCGTCGCTGGTCGTATTCCCCGCCGCATCTCGAGCATGGACGGCGAGATAGTAAGTCTGGTTCTCGGAAAGGGCGTTCAGGGCGATGGAGTGAGATTCCCCGGCGGTTCGGTCAAGCGCCGAAGAACCCAGCAGAGAGGTCCCGCCGTAGCTCACAGAACCGGTGGTCGCCTCCGAGCACGACCAGGCGATGGTTGCGGAATCATTCGTTATCTCGCTTACCGATACGTCGAAAATCAGCGGCGCAACAAGGTCAACGGTTGCCGTATCCACAACTTGCTTGCTTCCCGCACCGCCGTAATCCGGGTCGTCATATTTCACTGACACGATGTCTCCGTCGGAAACGCGAAGGGCCGGTCCCCCTGAGGAGGAAGAACTCAACTCGGTCGAGCCTTGAAAGACGTTTGGCGATATTTCCGACGGTGAAAGGGCGACCGTTACGCCGCTCGGCTCGGAATCTGACGTTATGATAACGGAAGCGGAGGAGGAGGCCTGGAGGTCGGCGTCTATCAGCGTGACCGCCACGGCTGCATCCTCTTGCCCGTAAATCTCCTTGTCGAGAGAGAGGGCAGCGCGGCTTGTCGCCCCGCCGCAATTGACAACCAGCGCGTAGGGTTGAGGCCCCTCGGGCACGTTCGTTCCGGAGATGGTAACGTGGTAAATTCCCGGTTGTGGCGAGGGGATGTTTATGGCCTCGACGTTATTCAGGTCGTCAGGCTCATCTTTTCCATTCGGATAGGCGACTTCGCCGTCGGGCGTTGTCACCGTCATATCAAGGTCGTTGACAAGAGCGACAGCCGCCGCCGGCGACGCGGGGTAATCTGAATAGACCATTGTCGCTCGGAATGGAACCTGGAAAGTTCCCACAACGTAGTTGTGCTCTTCGGACTCGCCCGTCTCCAGTCCTTCCGTGTCATCAATGAATAGAAGCTCCGCCGGCTCATCGGGATAGAGCGATTGTTTGAGGTCAACTCTCCCCCAACCTTCCGCATTATTCGGGGCAGGGGGGACCTCCTGCTGCGGGCCGGCGCCGTACTGGCCGGGGGCGATGTCCGCGGCTCCGTTTATCAACGTCGCTTTCAAAAGGGCCGCGCTCGGATTGCTTACTCCTTTGACATCCGCATAGAACTGGCGAACAACAGCCGCACAGCTCGCCACCGCCGGCGCCGCCATGCTCGTCCCACCCATGTAAACGTAATAATCGTTGTACACGCCCCACGACAGCAGCTCGGTCGCCTGTTTCCCCAGAGGGTCCTGGCTGCGGCAAGAGATGATGTCCGTGCCGGGGGCGACGAGGTCCGGCTTGATTCTCCCGTCGAGGCAAGGTCCTCGGCTGCTGAAAGCCGCCATTCCATTTTCATTATCGGACACGAGATCGTCCGCAAGAGGATACGCCGACCATGTCCCGTACAGGGCGCCCAAAAGGCCCCAGGTGTATTCCGATAAGCCGCCCGTGGCGCGAACGTTTTCCGAAGCCCCCACAGCGATGCAGTTCTTCGCGGTTGCCGGGGAGTAGAGGGAGCCGGGGTCTATGACGCCGTTCCCCTCGGCGTCCACGCCGTCATTGCCCGCCGCGAAGATGAGCAGGAAATCCTTGTGCTCCCAGACGAATTCGTCGGTCTGCGTCGAGAACAAGCTATAAGCGCTTCTGTCGGGCGAGCCCCAACTGTTGCTGTGGATTCTGGCCGGAGTCTCCAGATAGACCTGCTCGAAGAGGTCGTACAGATTCACCGGCACTCCTCCAAGGGGGTCCTCGTCCGACAGGTATCCCGATTGAAATACAAGCCGAGATTCGTACGCCGGCGCCCTGAACTCGCCGCCGGAGAGAGTTCCGTTGCCGACGGCGGTTCCGGCGACGTGAGTTCCGTGTCCGTCCGGGTCGTTCCAAAGGTCGGGGCGTCCCAGGGCGTACGCAGCCTCAATGCGGCCCTCGAAATCGTCGTGGATCGGCGTCCCGTTCACGCCCACGTCAAGCCCCGTGTCGCAAATCGCCAAAACCTGACCCGCCCCTGTCAGGCCTTGTTCCCAAACCGCAGGTGCGTTCAGTATCCGAACCTGAATATCGGGTTGGGCGAGCAGAGCTTCTCGCCCCTTGCCGCCGGCGAGAACGAACGGACGAAACGGCTCAATCCATTCCACATCGTCAAGTTGGGCAATGGCGGGAATCCGGCTTTTCTCGGCGCTTATCCTGAGATGGCTACGCAGCCGTCCCGCCAAAGAAGACTCAACCCGGCAGCCAAACGACTCGATTTGTGAGATGAGCCTGCTCACGTCGCAACCCGGAAACACGCTCACCAGCAACGAGCAGACTTCCCCCTCCGAAAAGACTCCAGCGTGCCTGAGCTCCGTTAGAGTTCCGAGGGAGGGGGAAATCTTGTATTCAGGGAGGTAGCGCCCGACCCACCGCGCTCTTTTCAGCCCCGAGATGCGCGATAGCTGTTGGGGCGACACCTTGACCAGGAGGCAATCGTCCGGCAGGTAGCCAACCACCCGCCGCGAAAGGGCGCCGAGCTCCTCACGCCATTTCTTGTCAATGCGCCCCGACCTCTGAACGATGTAGTAGCGCGCCGGCCCGACGGTGGGGAGACATTTCGCAGTTTTTCCGGACGGAACAGAGAGGGTCTTGACCCGCCGGGTCTTGAGGCGAATGGAAGGGCTCCCACCATGAGCATTCTCGGCGCCGATAACGCCAGACGAAAGGAAAAAAACAAAGCCGAGGATGGCGCCCGGAAAGAAGAAGTTATGCCATGCGAATGGGGCAAAGTTACGGTTGCGGGACGTCTTCATGGAAACCCTTGCAGACAACACGTCTCGAGTCGCATGGCTGACACGGTGCAGAGAAAACCAAAATATCCTCCGCCTATATCCACTTAAATATACCACGGGATCAACCGACTGTCAACGCCAGCAGCCGCCGCTAACTGAGGCATTACGCTGACAGGCAAAAGGCACTTGACTTCGCATGAGCGATTTGATAAGTAATGAAGACGATGGCCCGGTGGGCATCGGGGGCAAAACGTGAAAAGGAAGCGAAAATTGCCTCTGAGCTGCCCGCCTTTTTTTGTCGCAAGGTTCCGAAGGAGTTTGGTAAGCGTTTTGTCCTTGCAAAACTGGTGATAGTGACACGGCTGATGATGATGAGGAGTTGATTAGTTGCGCGAGTTCATACGCCAAGGGCATGAACCACCTGCTTTCTGCGAACCGGAAGGTCGGCCAATTATACGGAGCTGGGGCGCTCAGGGACAGAGGTTGAGGTATTTTAGGTGGAGGGTAAGGCAAGACAAGGGTCCTCGGTATGGAAACAATCCTTATAGTTGATGATGATAAAGATGTGCAGGCGCTCCTTTGCGATCTTTTGAGAAATGAAGGCTATGTGCCGATAGCTGCGGGGTCCGGGAGGCGAGCACTCAGGGAACTTATAAGGCGGTCTCCCAGCTTGGTTCTATTGGATAATAGGCTTCCCAGAATGGATGGGATGAAGCTGCTCGAGGAGATGAAGGGAATTGACAAAGATTTGGTCATCATAATGATTACCGGCTATGGTGATGTCAGAGGGGCGGTCAGAGCGATGAAATTAGGGGCTTTCGACTACATCACGAAACCTTTCGACAATGAGGAGCTCGTTCTCAAAATAAGAAGGGCCCTCGAAGACCAATTCTTGAGCAAAGAAGTGGATGAGCTGCGGAAGAGATTGGGTGAAAAGACCGCCATAGAAGACGCAATGGGGCAGAGCCCTCAGATAAAGCAGATCATAAGCCAGGTGAGAATAATCGCGCCAACCAACATGACGGTGATAATTCAGGGCGAAAGTGGGGCAGGAAAAGAACTGATTGCTCGGATGATCCACCAGGAGAGCATGCGAAAGAATAGGGCTCTTGTCGCTATAGACTGCGGGGCCATTCCTGCCGCGTTAGTCGAAAGCGAGCTATTCGGTTATGAGAAGGGGGCTTTCACGGGCGCAGATGGCGCGAAGCAAGGTCAGTTCGAACGGGCCCACGGGGGCACATTATTTCTGGATGAGATTACGAACCTGCCCGCGGCGGCACAGGCAAAGCTACTGCGCGTCGTCCAAGAGAGAAGATTGCAGCATTTGGGGGGCAAGAAGGAAATCAGAGTGGATGTCAGAATCCTCGTTGCAACAAACATCGGCCTTCTGAAAGCTGTGGAGGCAGGGAGATTCAGACATGACCTTTTTCATAGGTTAAATGAGTTTCACATTGACCTGCCCCCACTTAGAGAGAGGCGGGATGATATTCCTACTTTAGCCGATTACTTCTTGCGTGAGGCAAATCAGGAACTTAACAAAAAGATAGAAGGGTTTTCGACGGAGGCAATGAAATATTTCCTTGGCTACCATTGGCCGGGGAATGTGAGAGAGCTAAGGAACGTGGTTAGAAGAGCGGTATTATTGACGGAGTCCGGGCATATCACGCCCCACGCCGTGTCCACCGATATAACCGGGGCACGAGATGAAATTGGCGTGAACGTGGGTCTAACAAAAGGATTGTCGTTTGAGGAGGGGACGAAGAGGGTCCAGAGAGAGTTGATTGAGAAGGCCCTTGAGCAGGCTGGCGGAAGTAAGACAAAGGCGGCGGAAATCCTCCATCTGAATAGGAAGACGCTCTATCGTAAAATGAGGAGCGTGGGGTTGTAACAGTTCTGTCCCATGTCCCGAATCTGACCCACCACCCTGAAGGTTCTTTCTTGAGGAAGAAGAGGTGTGGGGAATTCCAGCCGCAATTCTTACCTCTTAACGTTTTGCCACTGAGAACAATGGGTGACTTGCGGTATTATTGTATGATTCAGCCGGTTTGCGGCACAGTTGTTGCTGGCCTTCTACTCCGAAGTTAGATACAGCCTGTCATGCCCCCGCGGATGAAGGGGCAAGAGCAGAATCCGGGGGGCTAAAACAAGCGCGGGGGGAATACTCGGTTTGTTTGCGGTGTAGGTGTTCTCTTGCAATTATTTTTTAACTCCCTCCAACCGAATAAAACCGTCCGCACGATCGAGTTTCCCAAACAGCTAAGCACGGGGCGCCCTCCAGTTTTCTACACTGTATGGAGGCGCCCTTTTCTTATTCGGTCATTGAGACGATTGCTTCGCCCGGGCGGCATGGTTGGAGCGCATGGGTTTTAATAAGAGCGTGCCTGGGGGATACCCTTTAGTGGGAGGAAAAAGAGCTCGCTGCCCAATCTGGCACGACTTCTCTACGCAAGGATTTCCCGGACACGCTCCCTGAGAAGTTTTTAGGCGCGACGGAATATAGAATATAGATTTTGAGGTTGACCGCTCCTCACATTTCAAGAAAAGCGGAATCCAAACAACGAAAGGAGGTGAAAGAAATGGCAGTAGAGAAGACGAATGCTTCTTCCAGCTTGGTGGAAGTGGTTGACCGGATTCTGGACAAGGGTGTCGTCATTGATGCCTGGGCGAGACTTTCGCTCGTCGGCATCGAGCTCTTGGCGATCGAGGCCAGAGTCGTGGTCGCGTCTGTTGAGACCTTCCTGAAGTATGCCGAGGCTGTGGGCCTGACCGCGCAGGCTGCTTAAGGTTTTTACAGGCCAAGACTGGTAAGAGTTTCTCAGGATATCCTCAAGGTATAGAGGCGTGGCGTCCCTGATTCTATACAAGCACCCCTCTATGTAAAACTTGTCCTCGGGCATATCTTGAAACTCTTTTGCCGTGGAAATGAGAGAAGAAGTGAAGGAAGAGAAGACAATCCAGGGTAACGGATACAAATACATAGTTGACCACATCCTCAATTCATACGAGACGAGAGTGAAGGTGGTCGGCGAAGTCATGCAGAAAACTACGGCGCTCTTAAGACGCCTGAGCGAAGAGCAGGCAGAGATGGCGTCACACCTGCGCGACGTTTTGGCGAAGAAAGAATCTTTAAGGAAAAGAGATTTTGATTCCCTCCTGAAGGACACAGTGCTTCGGAGCCTGGATAAAGAGAAAGAGGTAAACGAAGTCCTGGAAAGCTTTCAGAAAGAGCAAGGGGACATTATAGCCAGGTTTCGAAACATCCTCACGGGTAACGAGAAGGTCAACTTGAGCGATTTTCGGGCATTAAGCAAAGAAATCCTGGAGCGCCTCGATAGAAGAGAAAAAGAAATCAGCGACCTGTTAAGGAGCTTTCACATAGAGCAAGAAGAAGTTGCCGCGAGTTTAAGGAAACTTGTTGAAAAAGGCGACCGGGTGAGGACCAAGGACTTCAAGGCAGTGATAGAAAGTCTAAAGCTCCGGCGGCTGGAGAGAGGAGGTGAGGTCGGGCAACTGTTGAACGCCCTGGGAAAAGTTCAGGATGAGGTGAAGTTGCGCTGGGAAAAAGTTCTCGCAGGTTATGTTTAGTATGAGAGGAGGAGAAAATGGACGGTTACAGAAGTTTAGCGGAAGATGTCATTAGCATGCGTGACGAGCGGATGGCGCTGCTTTCGACTCTGGCGACAGAACGGTCGAATCTGCGGGCAGAGTCGTCAGATTTGCTCGCTGACTTCGAAAAAGAAGACGACGCAAGGAGAGCTGAAGTTGAGGATGGTAGAGCTGAAGTCAGCCAATTGATTGCCGCCTTTGCCGACGAAGGTGTGGAGAGAGCGAAGGAAGTTTCCAATATCCTGTCGGAATCCAGGGGGTTGATTGCTGACTTTTCCAACGAAGACGCGCAGAGAAGGAAGGAGGTTTCTAATATCGTCGCGGAATCCAGGAGATTGATATCTGACTTCGCCAGGGAAGACGCCGAGAGAGCTAAAGAGGGTGTGGAAAGGGCTGGTGAAGTCGCTCAACTGTTAAAGGATTTTGCCGACCAAGACAAGGAGAGAGCGCGTGAACTGGCTAAGCTCTTGGCTGATTCTGAGTCACAGCGCCAAGCCTGGTCTAACGCGAAGGCCGCAGAACTAAGGGAACTTATAAGCGGTATCAGAAAGGAATCGGCTGAAAGAGCGGCGGCTTGGAAAGACTTTCTGAGGACCGTTCAGGCGGCAATGGAGGGAAAGCCGGCAAAGGTCGCCGAGCCAGTTGCCAAGGCAGCACCAGGACCCATGGAAGCCCCGGTTGAAGCGGAAGTGAAAGCACCACCCAAGCCAAAAGAAGTGAAGGCAGCACCCAAGCCAAAGCCAAGGAAGGCGACGGCAAAAAAGAAAGGTTAACGTTCGGCTGAGACCCTGAGCGCCAGGAGGCTGAAGGAAAGACCGGGAAATCCGGGAAAGAAAGTAGTAGCCAGAGCAGGGAAGGGATATTAAGGAAAAATGCCCCAGAAGAAGACAGCGGCAAAAGGTCGGACAGGCGCCGTCACCTGCGCCTACTGCCGGGGAGATGGCATAGACCCCTTCGGAATCCCCTCTGAACTGTCCACGTGCCAGGTGTGCGGTAGAAAGGGCAAGGTATTGGTCGAGAAGCCGACCATAAAGTGCGCCTTCTGCGGCAGCACCGGCGTTTTCCCCGACAGAAGACTCACCTGCACAGCTTGCATGGGAAAAGGCGTTGTGAAAGCCGTGCAGAATCCGGACACTTGCCCCGATTGTGAGGGGAGCGGTGAAAGCACAAGCACGCCGGGCCTTCCGTGCGTTAGGTGTAAAGGCAAGGGCGTAATCGAGGGATAGATCTCAAGCCTTAGCCTGTTCGGGTGTTGATGTCAAATAGCGTTCTGGCCCGCCGTAGGCGTGGGTGAGAAGGATCGTAGTGCTACACTGTATCATCAGAGAGATGAACAAGTCAGGCAAAGGATGTCTATTGAAAAGAGCATTAAGGAAATGGGGGAACCATGATAGCACCAAGTGTTGATGAGGTGACCACGGTCTTGGAGCCGCGGCCATTACCGGATTTTGTGGAGACACCGCAAATAGGAACTCTAACCGAGAGAGCTCTCGCCTATATCGAAGGAGGCTTCCCGGTCCATTTGAGGGGAATCTCGGGCTCGGGAAAGACCACGTTGGCCATGCACGTTGCGTCAAAGATAGGCCGGCCGGTGATTATGATTCATGGTGACGAAGAGTTCTCGACCTCGGACCTCATCGGTGGAGGATATGGGTACAGGTTCAGAAAAGTTGTAGATAACTTCATCCATTCTGTGTTGAAGACAGAAGAGGATATGCAGAGAAGGTGGGTGGATAACCGGCTGACGGTGGCCTGCAAGTATGGGTTCACGCTTATCTACGACGAGTTCACAAGGTCCCGGCCGGAAGCAAACAATACCCTTTTGTCCGTTTTGCAGGAGAAGATGCTGGACCTTCCTGCCGCAAGACAGAGTGGACAAACTTATCTCAGGGTGGACCCAAGTTTCACAGCTATATTCACCTCCAACCCGGAGGAGTACGCCGGTGTGTATAGGAGTCAGGATGCTCTCCGCGATAGGATGGTAACAATTGATCTGGACTACTTCGACAGAGAGACGGAAATCGAGATAACCTGCGCCAAGACAGGACAGTCGGAAGACCAGGTAGAAAAGATAGTTGATATTGTCAGGGCATTGAGGGAATCGGGTAAGTGTGAATATAAGCCGACGATCCGCGCATGTATAATGATAGCCAGGACCTTGAGGATAAGACGCGGGGACGTAGCAAGAAACGATAATGTTTTCAGGGAAACCGCGATAGATATCTTGTCAACAAACACCTCAAGGACCGGAAGCGGCGAGGAGAAAAAGAGGATTGTTAAGATCATCAGTCAGATGATAGACACGCTTGTTCCATAAACGCGAGAGTTGAGAAAACACAGTAGGCACGTTCTTGGCTATTGTTGAGCTGCACAAGTTTGACCCACAGATGGAGGGGCGGTAGAGATGTCGTTGATGAGAGCATTCTCGAAGGTTGATAACGAAGGGCGTGTTCTTATCCCTAAGAACATGTCCAGGCAGACGAGACTCGAGCCGGGCCGGCTGGTCGAGATTAAAGTACAGGGGCCCAACACGGCTCAGTACTTAGTAATCAAACCGCGAAGACCGGCAAGATAACATCCTTCTCAATAGTGGAAGGACAGCAGTTAGTCGCAAAAATTGTTCGTTTACGGAAATCAGACACGCACATTGGGGGCAATGATGGGCTGGAAAGAGAAGGCGAAAACACTCTTCCCCTGGGAAGATGAGAAAGGGAGAAAGCGGGCAAAAACGGGACACGGTATTCCACCGAAAACCAGCTTAACGACAAGAATTCGTTCCCGACCAAAAGCCCGAGGTCACGAATATCTCGACATGTACTTAAGGACTAAGGAAAGGGACAGGTGGGAGAAATATGGGGAGAGTCTGGCCAAGTCTCAGGAAAAAGCGGCCGATGGTTGGAGAGTCATAACTGCAGAGATAGAGAGGAGGGGTGCGAAGCCCGACAAGCCTACCGAAAAAGGCGATGGCCATAGCAATAGACAAGAGAAAGAGCCGGCGACTCCACCGCCCAATAGAAAAACAGTTGATTGGCCATATTGATAGGAGCAAAGATTCTAATGGCGTTACGGCTTGAGCATAAAGCCTGGAATTAGGAACCACTTGACATACACAGATCGAGGAGACCGTATGCCAGAAGCCACTGGGCAGGACAACTCCTTTTGTCCGGGCGGCGACGACGAGGATCTTTCGCCCAGGCCAGTTTTTGGCATCGAGAGAACGAAGGAGAATGGGATGTCCACTCCCAATGAGATAAGAATATTAAGGATAGTCAAGGAGCGGGGCAGCGCCACAAGAAGAGCTGTGGCAGAGGCGATGGGCATGTCTCATGATTATTCTGGGCTTCTTCTCCGGGTCCTGGTTGATCGCGGTTTCTTACAGAAGGATTCAGGGAGCTTTTACATAACTGAAAAGGGAATAGACGAACTCTTAGCTGTACTTTATCACTTTCAGGGGCAGTTGCAGACAAGGATGAACAGAACGGCGCGACAGCAAAAAAACGTGGAGAAGAGAATAGAAGAGCTCACAGCCAGCAAGGCCAGCGTATAGGCCAAACCAGGAGGAGAGCATGTTTGGAGCGGAGAAGCAGGTACTTAGGATCGTAAAGGAATTGAGGCGGGCGGGCGAGGAGGCAATAAGCCGGAAGATGGCTGTTTCAAAGAAGTATGTAGCAGAAATCTGCGAGGGCCTTATGTTGGACGGCTACATTCTGAAAACACAAAAAGGTTACAAGCTTACTTCTGACGGAGAGGAATTGGTCAGCCCGGTTAAGGTAAAAGGTATGATTCCCGTTCTGAAGGGTGGAATGACATAAAGGTGACTGAGAATCGGAGGCTTTTTGCAACTTGTAATTCTTCATTCCTGCGTCGAGGGAGGCAACAATGGGGGTGAGCGGCACTGAGTTAGAGGCACTCAGAATAGTCGAGGAATCAAGGGCAGAGGTTACCGCTCATGCGGTGGGCCGCAAGTTAAGGACAGATCCGAATTATGCTCGGTTGATGTTGACGTCCCTTGCTAAGAAGGATTACCTCGATCTATTGGCCTCCGGACGGTATAGGATGACACAGAAGGAAAGGGACGACCTGAAAACAAAGAAGAATATCCGCGATCAGCCTGGCACACCATGAAGGGAGGTGTGGAATAGGATAGGTTACGCAAGTGTTGTGAAGGAGGTATCGTTCGGACACAGTTCCGTTACTGTGTAAGCCAAACCAACAAGGAAAGGGTCGAGACGGGCAGTCGAAAGAGTGTATCTACTCTCCTTTTTCCACTGTCCTGTTTTTTCCAGAATCCGTGGAATTGGTACCATCTCCTTAAGAATACAATGTCCGGCTGGTCGGAGCACCTCATAGAGGAAAAGAAGCCTGATTTACAACAGGAAAGGGGAGTATGTCAAATGTCGGAGGAAAGAAAGAACGATAACCCGGAACAAGAGGGCAAGAAGGCGGAGATAGATCTCGGTTTAGGAAAACTCTCCTTAGGAGGATTGGGAGGTCTTTTTGAGGGGATCGGCAAGCTGGTAGATTCTGTCAGCAAAATGGCACGTGAATCCGGAGGCATAATCTCCAAGACCGGCGACATAAAAGGTCTGGGTGACAAAGCCAAAGGTGTGTATGGTTTTACCATAAGGACCCTCGCGGGTGGCGAAGCTAAAGTAGAGCCTTTTGGGAATATCAGAAGGACCCCAAAAGGTCCTGTGGTCGAAGAACTCAGAGAGCCGATTGTTGATGTCTTTGACGAGAAAGACCAACTGTTGGTGGTCGCTGAGTTACCGGGCGTTGAGGAATCAGACATCAACACCGAGGTAAAAGGAGATATTCTTACGGTGTCCGCTGAGAGAGGAGAGAAGAAGTACAGCAAGGAGGTGCTGCTTCCATCCAAGGTTGATGAGAAGAGCTTCAGCTCTACGTACAAGAATGGGATATTAGAGATTCGGATGAGGAAGATTACCGGAGAAAGCGGTTCCACATCTGCCGCAGAAAAAGAAGGGAAGTAGGGGAAGGTAGGCGAGGGAGGATCATTGATAATTTCTTATGCTGCCCTGACTTCCCCTTTTCTGTTGTGAGACGTACCATCCCCCAGACCATACCGTATAGGCTGTCAGGCCCAAGAGGTTCTCAGGAGCGGGAGACGACGGCCGAGGATAAGGAAGGCGATGCCTATGGACACGGAATTACAGCGAATAGAACGCATGGTGAAGAAGGTTCAACGGTGTCTGAAGTTAGCCTCGTATAGAATAAAGAGTTATATAGGGGACAATGATGGCTCGGAATATGCCGAGATAAGCTATGACCATCCCAGAAGGAGCGCGACTGTAATCTTTAACCAAAGAAGGATAAATAACGATTTGGAAGAAACCATTGTACACGAATTATTGCACTTATTCATTAGTAAACACGTGGGTGTTGCCGAAGACGTTCTTGAGAGACAGAAGAGGCACCGATCGTTACTGAACAAGTACCAGAAAGGCGAAGAAAGAGCGATCATCATTTTAGCTTCACTGGTAAGGAAAGCAATTTTCGGATGAGGGTTATTGCGCGATGGCTGAGACAATAAGTCTAAAAGTGGCTGAAGCAAGAAGTCGCGACGTGGGAAGGGGCATAGCAAGGCTGGACCCTAAAGATATGAAACGAATAGGGGCGTCGGTAGGAGACATTGTTCACCTCGAAGGCAAGAAGAAAACCGTGGCCAAGGTTATGCCGGCATATATGGAAGAGCGCGGTAAGAAGATTATCCAGATAGACGGCATTGTCCGAGAGAATGCGGAGATAGGTCTTGACGAAAAGGCTACGGTCCAAAAAGTCGAGGCGAGAAGCGCCACGAAGATAACGTTAGCCCCTTTAACGGTCAGCACACTGCGCGGGGATAGAGATACCAGGTATATAGGAAGGCTGCTTGAGGGTCTTCCATTAGTTGCAGGAGACCGGGTTCGAGCGAATTTGTTTGGCACACGTTCCTGCGATTTCAAGGTTCTGGATACGCACCCTAAGGGTGCGGTCTTAATTCAGCCGACGACACTCATACGGATAAAAGCAGAGGGGATACCTGAGAAGCGAAGAGGCCTGAAGGTTTCCTATGAAGACATCGGGGGATTGAATAGACAGGTACAGAGGATAAGGGAGTTAATAGAGTTGCCTTTGAAATATCCGGAGGTGTTTGAAAGATTGGGCATTGAGGCCCCGAAGGGAATTTTCCTCCACGGTCCCCCGGGTTGTGGGAAAACTCTAATAGCGCGGGCTGTTGCAAATGAAACGGACGCGTACTTTAGCAGTATAAGCGGCCCGGAGATTATGGGGAAGTTTTACGGGGAGTCGGAAGCCCGCCTTCGCTCGATATTTGAAGGCGCTCAGGCAAACGCCCCTGCGATAATATTCTTGGATGAGATCGAATCTATTGCCCCGAAAAGGGAAGAGATGGGGGCGGAAAAGCAGGTTGAGCGAAGGGTGGTAGCGCAGCTATTGGCCCTGATGGATGGATTGCAGTCTCGAGGGCAGGTCGTTGTCATCGGTGCAACCAATATTCCCAATACTGTTGACCCAGCCTTGAGGCGTCCCGGGCGGTTTGACAGAGAGCTTGAGGTACCAATCCCGGACAAGAACGGAAGATTGGAGATAGTTCACATTCACACCAGAGGGATGCCTCTGGCGGACGACGTTGATCTTGAGAGGATTGCCTCCATTACACATGGATTTGTAGGCGCCGACCTGGAGGCATTGGCCAGAGAAGCGGCTATGGTGTGCTTGCGCAATATTCTCCCCAAAGTGGACTTTGAATTGGCGGATATACCTTATGAGCTCCTTTTGGAATTAGAAGTTACGATGGACAACTTCACCGAGGCGTTGAAAGAGATAGAGCCCTCGGCCATACGAGAGGTTTTTGTCGAGGTTCCCGATGTTAGATGGGAGGATGTAGGCGGGCTTGAAGACGTAAAGAAAAGACTGTCAGAGGCTGTAGAGTGGCCTCTCAAGTATCCGGAACTCTTCAAGAAAGCCAATACCGACCCGCCTAAAGGTATATTGTTATATGGTCCACCGGGCACCGGAAAGACTTTAGTAGCTAAGGCGGTGGCCAATGAGGGGGAGGTGAACTTTATCTCTGTTAAAGGGCCGCAGTTAGTCAGCAAGTTCGTCGGCGAATCTGAAAGGGGTATCCGCGAAGTATTCCGAAAGGCCAAGCAAGCGTCTCCGTGCATACTTTTCTTTGATGAGTTAGATTCGATAGTTCCCATAAGAGGTGGGGGTGATAGCACTCACGTTACCGAGCGCGTTATCAGTCAATTCCTGACGGAGATGGATGGCATCGAGGAGTTGAAAGGAGTCGTAGTCCTGGGAGCCACCAATAGGTTGGATATCGTTGACCCGGCAGTGCTTAGGCCGGGGAGATTTGATTTCCTCCTGGAATTGCCCATTCCTGACGATAAGGCGAGGCTGCGGATTATTCAGATACATACTAAAGACAAGCCCCTCGATAAGGACGTTCAGCTTAAGGAACTCGTAGGCAAAACCGAGACATTTACAGGTGCGGATATAGAATCTGTGGCACGGCGGGCTTCCATATTGGCGATCAGGGAGTTCTTGGAAAGAGAAAAAGGGAGACTTGCAGTCGAGAAGCTGAAGGCGTTTACCATAAAGAAAAAGAACTTCGAGGAGGCGCTGAAGGCAATCAAGAAATAGATTTTCAGGGCGAAGGGCTATGGATGACAGGGTCTATATTTACGGTATTATAGCGAGCAACGAGGTGAAGCAGTTTGGCCGCACACCGGGGCTGCACGGGCAGGTATCTAACCCAATTGGAGAAGCCAGCCGAACGGGCGAGGTCTATACAATTCCGTATCAAGATATAGCCTGTGTGGTCAGGGATACTGATATGGATTCATTTAGTTCCTTGCCGAAGGAGGTCCTTGGCCGCCACTTAGTAGAGCACCAAATGGTCATTGAGCGAGTCATGCAGAACTACACAATCATACCGTTTAAGTTCGGTACTATAGCTGAGGGGCGGGACGAGGTTACCAGCATCTTGCAGGGAGGATATACGTCCTTCAAGGCGAAGCTTGGGGCGATGGATAGAACTATAGAGCTGGACGTTGCTGCATTATGGAATCACATGAATGGCGTCATAAGAAGAATAGGCGAGGAGAATGATAAGATCAGAAGCTTTAGAGATGAGGTTGCGAAAAAGCCGCCTCAGGAAACGTTGCAGGATAGGATAAAGATAGGCTGTATGATAAAGGATGCGTTGGATGAGCAAAAGACGAGGCTTCGTGCTGAAATGTTCGAGGTCTTAAGCGAGACCGTAGCTGACTGCCAAGAACACGAGTTGATGGATGATAAGATGGTCTTAAATTGCGCCTTTTTGCTGCCCAAGGACAGAGAAACGGAGTTCGACCGCGCCTTGGACGAGTTGAACAAGAAGTACAAGGAAGAAATAGACTTTAAGTGCGTAGGGCCCTTACCGCCTTATAGTTTTAGTACGGTTGAGGTCAAGAAGGTTGGCTACGAAGAGATTGACGCAGCCAAACAAGTGCTCGGGCTGGGGGATGCCGTGACGATGGCTGAGATTAAGGAATGCTATCGAGAGCTGGCTCTGAAATTCCACCCTGACAATAATCCGGATGATCCTGACTGTGAGAAGCGCTTTGAAAATATGAGCAAGGCATACAAATTGTTGAGCGATTATTGCCAGCATACGGGGGCAGGCGCCGGTTGCATACTTCGAGCAGCGGAAAAAACGAACTTTGTCTTGGTTGATTTCGTGAAGGTTTAGTCTCGTCGGCAGGAGACGTGAGAACAGTCGGCCCGAAGAACGTTGAGGAAACCGGCTCATGACAGAAGAGGCGAAAAAGCCCGGAATCTACATATATTGCATTATAGACGCGGATACGCCGAGGCATTTCGATTGTGTGGGCATCGGCGGAGATGGTGATGAAGTGTACACGCTCTGTCATAAAGGCATTGCGGCAGTCGTTAGCAAGTCTCCCATAATGAAGTATCCAATAACCAGAAGGCATGTGATCTCGCACCAGACAGTGTTGGAAGAAGCAATGAAATCCAATACAGTGCTGCCGGTCAGATTTAGCACGATAGCCGAAGGCAAAGATGGTCTTAGCCCGGAAGAGAGAATAAAACAGAAAGGGTTGGAGGAAAGGTGGCGGGAGTTCCATGAGCTCTTCCTGAAGATGAGGAATAAAGTGGAATTAGGTGTAAAGGCTATCTGTCGCGATATGAATCCGGTGTTCCGAGATATAGTGCGTGAGAACGGGCGTATTGCAAAGCTAAGAGGGAAAATCAATTCTAAATCTCCAGTCGCAATTCAGAGCGACGTGGTCCGCCTCGGAGAAATGGTTAAGAAGGCTTTGGATGCGAAGAAGGCAAAGCTGGCGGGGGAGATCATGAACGTGTTGGGAACCTGTTCCTGCGATTCTCGATCTAATAAGACCTTCGGAGATAGTATGATAGTAAATTCGGCGTTTCTGGTTGAAGAAACCCGAATCGCCGAGTTCGACGCGCGGGTAAATGAATT
>Ga0315547_1001235_pt1 | contig 20889 bp, 16 predicted proteins | sample SalMarSW160240MG_2_FD_202542 | JGI IMG/M metagenome (GOLD analysis project Ga0315547, IMG submission 202542) | Salt marsh sediment microbial communities from the Plum Island Ecosystem LTER, Massachusetts, United States - Salt Marsh Sediment SW1601-240 ...
TGTTAGGCCCTGAAGGCCTGAGAAAAGTCAGTGAAACAGCTGTTGTTCACGCAAACTATATGCAGGAAAAATTAAAGAAGAAGGGTTTCAAATTTCCTTATGGCGACCAACATTGTATGCATGAGTGTGTAATGAAATATGATAATATAGATATTCTTGGGCATTTGCTGTCAGAATATTTTAAAAAGTTACAGGCAACCATTCATTTCCCGGAAGCCAACTGTTACATGATAGAACCTACAGAGACAGAAACAAAAGAGAGTATAGATGAATATATAGAGGCAATGGTGGAAGTGGATAAAGCCATAAAAGACCCAACAATCATGGAAGAATTAAAGAAAAGAAAAACTTTCACTCCAATAAGGAAGATTAATGCAAAGAAAGGTATGGCGAGGCCTTGTTTAATAGAAAAGGAAGAATGATAAGTTTATAGTATAGGAAATACCATTTTGGACGCAGATTAACGCAGATTTTTTGGATTAAGAAATAAAAAATTATTATTTACATGTATCTGTGAAGATCTGCATCCTAATTTATACCATATGAAACAATCAATCATCGTCATATAAGATGTAATCTATGAGAAAGTTATGATTGGAGGGCCAACATGTCTATGGAAGCATTAGAAAGGATCTTGAACGAAAGTCTGAATGATTTAAAAACAAAGGGTACGTTTAAAGGCAAAGAAACATTGATCACAGGCATAAAACCTGCTGAACCTGGTAAGGGACCCCGCTACTATATTGAGGGTCAGGGGGATAAAGAGTTTTTGAAGATGAATGGCAATTCCTATCTGGGCTTATCCTTAAACCAGGACGTAATCAAGGCTGAAGAGGAAGGCGCACGAAAATTCGGCGCTGGTCCAGGAGCTGTTCGTTTTATTAGTGGTACGTACCAGCCGCATGCGGAATTAGAAGAAAGGTTAGCAAAGTTCCACAACAGAGAGGCAGCAATGATCTTCAGTTCTGCGTATTCAACCGTTATGGGTATTGTAACCCTGCTCATATCTACTGATACCATCGTTATAAGTGATGAACTGAATCACAATTGTATCATCAATGCAATCAGGCTATCCCGCCCAGCAGGCAAATCAGTATATAAACATCTCAGCATGATTGAGCTGGAGGCCACGTTGAAGGAGAATGTTGGCAAGGGCAAAAGAGCTATTGTGCTCACTGATGGTATCTTCAGCATGAGAGGTGATTATGCGCCCTTGGACAGTATAGTTGATATCTGCAAAAAATATGATTCAAAATATGAAGAAGGTGTTATCACTGTTGTAGATGATTCGCACGGTGTTGGTTCATTCGGTAAAACAGGAAGAGGAGTTGAAGAATATACGAATAGAAAAGCAGATATACTGGTGTCAACATTAGGAAAGGCATTAGGAGTCAATGGAGGGTATGTCGTTGCAAGTTCTATAACCATCAATTATCTGCGTGAAACAGCGCCATTCTATATTTATTCTAATCCGATCACCGCATCTGAAGCAGCGGCTTCAATGAAAGCCCTCGAAATTCTTGATAGTGAAAAAGGCTTGAAACTTTTACAACATATGCGCAGCCTGACAAAGCAGTTTGAAGAAGGATTGAAGCAATTAGGTTTTGAGATACTCTCAAGTGAACATCCAGTTGTTCCCTTAATGATCAGGGACACTCAAAAAACCACAGACCTGGTCAAATATCTATTTAACAATGGCATCTTAGCAACTGGACTCAATTATCCAGTTGTCCCCAAAGGTGATGAGGAGATACGGTTCCAAATAGCCGCTGACCAAACACAGAATGATATCGATTATGTTCTGGATGTGTTGAAAACATATAAAGAGAATCATTAAAAAGGACTTATTACAGCGATAGATATCGATGAACAAATAATAAAAATTATCTATTAAGCTTCCCTTCGACGTCTCGTGGAGTTCAGCTGCCTGCACGGAAAGCCATGAAAATGTAGTCTCAAAATATCCTTTTATTTTCAACAAGTTGAAGAATTTCCGATGCGTTTAATTATTGTAGATTTGTAGCAGGCTTGAACCTGACAACCTGGGTAGTTACGTAGATTTAAGAGGAGAATGAAGATATGAAGCGGATATTAGTAATAGGTGCGGCAGGGCAGATAGGTTCCGAATTGACCATGGCACTGCGCAAACGATATGGGAATGATGATGTTATCGCTGCTGGTCATAAGACCAAACCCAATAACAAACTCCTTGAATCAGGCCCTTTTGTATATCTTGATTGCAGAAAATATGAAGACATTGAAAAATTTGTGAAGAAATATGGAGTAGATACAATCTTTCATTTGGCAGCGATGCTATCTGCCGCTGCAGAGGCCAATCCACAACTCGCCTGGGACGTGAACATAAACGGTTTTTACAATGTACTGGAGGTGGCTCGAGACTACGATTGTGCGCTATTTACTCCCAGTTCTATTGGTGTGTTTGGCCTTACCACGCCGTTGGATAACACGCCTCAGGATACTATTCAACGTCCGAATACCATGTATGGAGTCACCAAGGTTGCTGGCGAACTGCTTTGTGATTATTATTACCATAGATTCGGAGTGGACACGCGTGGCCTTCGTTATCCCGGCCTGATTTCTTATGAGACTTTACCTGGAGGGGGCACCACAGATTATGCGGTTGAAATCTTCTATGCCGCTATCAAAGAGAAGAAATACACCTGTTTCTTGAAAGAGGGAACATATTTAGATATGATGTATATGCCAGATGCAATAAACTCTGCTATTAAATTGATGGAAGCTGACCCAGAAAAGCTTAAGCATAGAAATGCTTTCAATGTCACAGCTATGAGTTTTGCCCCTGAGCATCTTTATGCTGAGATCAAGAAGATCATTCCGGAGTTCACCATGAACTATAAAGTAGATCCTGTGCGCCAGGCCATTGCTGAATCATGGCCAAATTATATGGATGATAGCGTTGCCCGTGAAGAATGGGGGTGGAAACCGGAGTACGATCTACCAGCAATGACCAAGGATATGTTGGAAAAGCTTTCTCGAAAACTTTTAGGATGACAAGCCGTCTACATACCTTAAAACTAATGTCAATCCCGCCTTCCCCGTCCCGACCCGGAACGGGCCGGGCGGTGTAATATGGGCGGGGAGGAGGTTCATTCTTTTGCATACCTCTTTATACCTTCTTGATAGAGATCATTTCCTTTTGTGTCATTGATTACGGTTACTGGAAAATCCTCTACCTCTAATATCCGGATTGCTTCAGGTCCTAAATCAGGGTAAGCAACGATTTCGGCCTTTTTAATTCTTTTAGCTATAAGGGCGCCTGCCCCCCCAGTGGCGCCAAAATATACGGCCTTGAATTTACTCATAGCTTCAATAACCGTCTGAGAGCGATTTCCTTTACCAATCATCCCTTTTAATCCAAGCTCAATCAATTTTGGAGAATAGGGATCCATCCTATAACTGGTTGTGGGCCCGGCAGAGCCAATAGGTTTTCCGGGTTTTGCTGGAGTAGGCCCAACAAAGTAAATTACCTGTCCTTTGATATCAACCGGGAGCTCTTTGCCTTGCTCGATAAGCTCAAAGAGCCTTTTATGTGCAGCATCCCTCCCAGTTAACAAAACCCCGTTTAACAATACCTTGTCTCCAATATTTAATTTCTCCACATCTTCATTTGATAATGGAGTTGTCAGCCTTATCTGTTTTGTCATCTTTCCCTCCAACCTATAAATAATGTTTTTTGGGTTTATTGGGTTTGTTGTGTTTCTTGGGTTTTCTTTCTTCACAACCTACAACGGATATTAAATAATCGCCTCTTTGTGTCTGGCGGCATGGCATTGGACATTAACCGCTACTGGTAAACTTGCAATATGGCACGGCTCGATTTCCAGAAATACATCAAAAGAGGTGGTATTTCCTCCATATCCCATTGGTCCAATCCCCAATCTATTGATTCTTGTTAAAATCTCCTCCTCAATTGTTGCCAGTTCCGGATCAGGATTTCTATTTCCTATGTCTCTCAAGATTGCCTTTTTTGCCAAGATTGCAGATCTTTCAAAGGTTCCACCGACTCCAACGCCAATGACAGTTGGTGGGCATGGGTTTGAACCAGACTCTTTCACCCTATTTACTACAAAGTCTTTCACTCCCTCAATGCCAGCTGCCGGGGTAAGCATAGTTACCCTGCTCATATTCTCGGCACCGCCTCCTTTGGGTGCAAAGACGATCTTCATTTTATCTCCTGGAACAATTTGAATGTGAATAATAGCGGGGGTGTTATCACCTGTATTTTTTCTGGTAATAGGATGGCAAGCCGATTTCCTTAAATATCCATCTTCATACCCTTGTCTCACTCCCTCGTTGACTGCCTCATTTAAATTACCGCCTGTTATATGGACATCCTGACCAATGTCTATAAAAACGACAGCAAGCCCGCAATCCTGACATATCGGAGCCTTCTCTTCCCGAGCAATCCTGGCATTCTCTTTCAGTTCCTTAAGGACCTCTATTCCTGTTGCTGACTCCTCAGCCTCGATTGCCTTGTCAAAGGCACGAAGGACATCGTCGCCTAGGTTATAATTTGCATCTATGCACAAATCCCTGACTACTTCGATGATCTCCCTATTAGAGATTTCTCTGATCATAATTTTGTCTCCTAACGTTTTGGAGCGGTTGGCATCAATTTAAGGCCTTGTAAGTTAGGACGCAGACCCGCCTGCCAGACGGCGGGCAGGTTTTCGCCCATAACAGCAGATTATTATTCCATTATTTATATTCCTGAGTTTGTGAGGACAGGTTTAAAATCCTGATAATCTGCGTCCAAAAAGAAAATTCCTATGATTTTAATTATTCCTACCTCTTTTGGGTCTAAACCGGAATATTCCCATGCTTCTTTGCAGGCCTTGTTTCCTTTTTTGTAGTAAGTATCTTCAAGGCATCTATAATTCGGGGCCTGGTGTCCCGCGGTAAGATAATTGCATCTACAAATCCTCGGGAGGCAGCGATATATGGATTGGAGAAGAGATTGCGATATTCGGTAATCTTCTCTTCCTTTTTTGCCTTTGGATCAGATGCTGCCTTGATCTCCCTTCGATGAATAATCTCAGCCGCTCCTTCAGCTCCCATGACAGCTATCTCCGCTGTAGGCCAGGCCAGCACATAGTCACCACCCAAATGCTTACTGCACATGGCAAGATATGATCCCCCATAATCCTTTCTGGTTATCACGGTTACCTTTGGCACAGTAGCTTCGCTATAACACCATAAAAGCTTGGCGCCATGCCTTATTATACCTCCCCATTCCTGGTTACTCCCGGGTAGATAACCGGGAACATCCACTAAGGTAAGGAGGGGAATATTAAAGGCATCACAGAATCTGATGAACCTTGTTGCTTTATCTGAGGCATTTACATCAAGACAACCCGCCAGAAATCTTGGTTGATTTGCAATAATCCCTACTGTTTTTCCATCGAATCTGGCAAAACAGATAACCATATTTTTTGCATAATGCTCATGTGGTTCAAAGATCTGGCCATTGTCTACTATGGAGTGAATAACATCTTTCATATCATAAAAGGCTTTTGGATTATCTGGAATGATGGTATCAAGCGCAGGATCAGTCCGATTAGGGTCGTCTCCTAAATCTACCACCGGAGGATCTTCCATATTATTTGATGGTAAATAGCCCAGCATCTCTCTAATCCTTTCGATACACTGAGCGTCACTATCGCATGCAAAATGAGCCACCCCACTTTTTGTGTTGTGGGTCATTGCTCCTCCCAGATCCTCAGGACTTATTTCCTCACCGATAGTTGTCTTAATTACCGCTGGACCAGTAATAAACATATAACTGCTTTTCTTTGTCATAAATATCCAGTCGGTCATGGCAGGGGAATATACCGCTCCTCCTGCCGTGGGCCCCATAATGGCCGAGATTTGAGGAATTACTCCAGAGGCACAGGAATTGCGGTAAAAAATATCTCCGTATCCAGCAAGAGAATCTACACCTTCCTGTATCCTCGCCCCCCCTGAATCATTAAAACCAACAATGGGTGCTCCTGTCTTGAGTGCCAGGTCCATAACCTTACATATTTTTTTGGCATGCATTTCGCCCAATGTACCTGCTACAGAGGTAAAATCCTGAGAATATGCATATACTAATTTACCATTTACAAAACCGTGTCCAGTAACTACACCTTCTGCAGGAATAAATGTTTCAGGCATATCAAAGTTAGTAGAACGATGCCTGACAAACATATCAAGCTCCCGAAAACTATTAGGGTCAAAGAGGAGTTCCAGTCTTTCCCTTGCAGTCAGTTTACCTTTCTTGTGTTGTTTCTCGATCCCTTTGGCTCCCCCCATGGAGAGCTCTTTTTCTTCCCTTTCTTTTAACTCTCTAATTTTATTTTCAGTAGTATCCATCAAGCTCTCCTTTCCATAAAGCTGGAATAACAAAGACTCTTTCTGACAATTAGCTATCCATCGTGTAGATTAAATCTGGTATCCACCTAATTTAATAGTATAGTAATTTCCTTTTTAAGTCCTTGTAGGGGCGACATTTATGACGCCCGTCATTGCGGGTTCGATAAATCGAACCCCTACAGGTCCGCACCAAAGGTGCGATAAGTTCATAGTATGGAAATCCCATTTTTTAGACAGGCCTGCCCTGGCGCGACGACACAGGAAAATGATCCGGTTTCGGAAATATTGTCGGAGCTTGGAGTCTATAACTAATCCTTGCATGCCAGGTCTGGGCCAGGGATAGACAGGATAGTCAAGATAAACAAAACATCATCTAAATCCAGTTAATCCCTGGCCCAGACCTGATTTATAAGCACAAGTTCCAAAAACTAATCTCCTGAAATATTACAGCGACAATAGCTTATTCCAAGCAAGTCACACCAGGGCGGGCCTGTTGAAAAAGTTCCCCAACATGTCGGGGCTAAGTTCATGCAGAATAATAATTATCTCTAATATACATGTAAAGGGAAAATATGAAAATTATATCGAAACATTTTGAAATAAAATAGATCGAAGGCACATAGTGGGTGTATGTAGCTTTTTTACGATTTGGATCCTTTGGAAGGTTACTTTAGGAGTTCCAGAATTGCCTCTCACAGCTTTTCTCGCTTGATGGGTTTGGTGAATGTGTAGCGCGTTCCTAACATTTTAGCAACTGACTCCGGCGCCATGCTTCGAAGTTATGCACGAAAGGAACTGTACGTAGAGCATGGAGACGTCTTTTGTTGTTATGCTCTCAGGCCGAATCTAAAATAGTTTACCAGTGGGGCTGGTTGCCGATGCGATGTCCCATTACCTCAAGAGTGTTGTGCACCACCACAAAGGCATTTGTGTCCACTTGTCGTATTATCTCCTTGATTAGATGTAATTCTCGTAGCGTGATAACAGTGTATAGTATCTGTTGATCTTGGCCAGAGTATCCTCCTTGCCCTTGAATTAACGTTACTCCCCTCCCTACCTTATCAAGGATCTCACGGGAAATCTCTTGCCATTTGGGAGAGATGATGAAAATCGCCTTTCTTTGACTGAGTCCTGTCAGCACAATGTTGATAACTTGGGAATACACGTAGATATAAATAAGCGTGTACAGAGCTGCATCCAATGAAAAAAGGAGTGAAGCTGCCGTAAGTATAATAACGTTGAAGGCGAGGATCGTGGTTCCAATGCGAATGGAGAAGCGGTTAACTAAAATGACCGAAAGAATGTCCGTGCCGCCTGATGACCCAATCGATCTCAGTATAATCCCTGTACCGATCCCTGTGATGATACCTGCCAGAAGAGCGCTCAGGATTTTGTCATGGATGGGAACAGGCACATGGATCCAGGCAATCGCTGCAGAGAAGATTAACATTCCCACGATACTGTAAAGGAAGAAACGTCGTCCCACGAATCTCCACCCCAGAATAAAAATAGGCACATTAAGCAGAAAATAGAGCAACGCCAATGGGGAGGATGGAAAGAGATAGTGGATAACCAGGGCGACACCCATGAAACCGCCGCTTACAAATTGATGGGGTACCAAGATCCCGTTGATTGCCACAGCAACCAGCACACTCCCCAGGCAGAGAAGACAGAGGTTCCAGAGTATCTGTTTAAGAGATCCAGGGATGAATTTGCCACACCACCGTGGGACTGTTAGACGCTTCTTAGCTGAGGCCGCCTGTTTTTTAGGAGATAATATGTTTTCCATAGAAATTGCCTCTTCGATTTTTAGTTATACAAAGATACATGAGGGATGGAATATTGGAAAAAAACGAGCCCTCTTGCAATGAAAGATGGATAGGCACTTTTACGTTGATCTTCGTTCACATTCCTCATAAGTTGGTTGTTCGACCATAATAAAGTGCTCCTCTTGTACTGAGAAAAAGTGCTACTATAAAATAAAAGAGCCTTCGGGCATGCCTTCCTAAAGGTGTATTCATTTTTGTCGGCAACCCGGCGATCATGGTGTTTAAGCGTTAGACCCTTAGCTTTGCCTCACTGCCTTTTATTGGTTTTGGCCTTTCTTTTGTAACGGTTCATGGGTTCAATTCCTGCCTGCCGATAGGCAGGGTTCCCGGTTCAAAGTTCAACTGTTAAGAAAGTTAAAGTCTTTGATTTTTAGTCCAATGCAGAATTCATTCGGGCCTTAGGATTTGCCGAGCGAGGTTGCGCTAAGATTAAAAGCAAAAATATGAAAAAATTGTAAGGCTATTAACCCTGAACCCTGAACCTCTGAACCGTGAACGATTACTTTCTTTTTTATGGTTAAAATAAAACAGATAATTCGGTTGTCAAGTGTAAGAAACGCTTAAAAAACTAAGTGCTTCGATTTGCAAATACTATAACATATTCTAATGAGTATAATCTTTACGATTGCTCACTCCGCACTTAGTCCCGAGGGCTACGACTGAGCTCAGCCGAAGTCTAAATAAATACGTCATCGAATTTATGAATCGAGGGACTAAGGATCAATGTCTGCCTGTTTTTTCTGAAAAATATAATAAAGGAGGCAAGAATTCCAGCATTTAGCTGGTAATCTCAACATTTGGCAAGCTATAGGCCCATAATGGAAATATACTGAGCCGTATTTCAATAATTTATGACCAATATTCGAGGGGGTGAGGTTTATCTGTAATAATGAGGGTGTGATCAGCTCGAAGGGGAGTGGAATTTTACGATTTGAATCCTGAAGTCAGATTAGATTTACCTATCCTGGCTCAAGACTTGCCAGCCTCAGGAGGGCTTGTCCGCTGTCTTTGTGGCGGAGTGGCGGATTGGACTGAATTCTTTGAAAAGGAGGTGATTGTCTCAAGCTTAAATATTTGAGCCGCAAATTCAGACCAACTTCCAGTTTTAAGTTGTTTTGGAAACAAAGCCCCTTTTTACAGGGAAAGAACTAGATGTACACCTGCTTCAACTTCCTGCAATTTATTCAAACTTAAATTTCCAACTTTTTCAGTTAAGAATGATTTGTCAACAGTTATCAATTGGGAAACATTTGCCACTGATTTTTTAGGAAGGTTGGTATCTTTTTTAGACAGAAGGACGTTCCCTGGAGCATCAGCCAATAGAAGGTTCGAGGTTATGACAACAGCAATAACTGTGTTTATACGGCTCAGATTAAAGTCATCGGATTGAATAATCAACAAGGGACGTCTATATCCAGGTTCTGATGCTGTAGGCGCAGATAGAGTAGCCCACCATATTTCTCCCCGAAGCATTACCACTCATCCTTCTGAAGAGATGAAAATTGAAGTGCATGACAGATAGGGTCTAATTCAGAGGATTCTTTCTCATAGATTTCATTCAGCTTTTCGGTTAAACCATCTTTTTGATGATCTCGAAGGTATTCTGTAACGGCTTTAGCGTATAATTGACTTCGGGAAATTCCAAATCGCTTGGATAATTTTTCTGCTGCCTCGAAGATTGAGTTTGGTATGGATATCGCTGTTTTCATATTAGTATGGTATAAATAAAGTTATACTTTGTCAATAGAATAATTTTATCGAACAATTGCTATGCAGAAAAGTTTCTGTGCAGGCCGATATATTTCTTGTTTCACAGAATGCCTTGGCCTACCAGAATCAGTTTTCAGGGTGATTGTCAATAGATTGAGGTTCACCCGCCGGCTTTATGGCGGGCCTGTCCGCCTTCTTTTTGGAGGGTTTATCCGCCGTCTTTCTTGCCCGCCGGTTGTGTGGCGGATTTATCCGCCGTCTTTATGGCGGAGTGGCGGGCTTGTCCGCCGTTATTTTGGCGGGGTGTTTTAGGTAAAAGTGGCTGCTGGGCGAGAAATGCAAACCACTCATTATCCGTGACGGAGGCCAAAGCCTTTCATTTCGTATTTCCTGGAACGCTCAATGAGTTAACATAAGTCAAACGGAGACTTGACCCGTACACGATAAACAGATTTAGTCGATATTTGATGCTATACATCGGCTCGTTTCAGTGCCTATAAAACCTAAGAAAAAGATCGGGTTTGAGGTCAAGGAGCCCAAAGCTCGGTATGGTAAAAAAGCAGGAAAGAAACAGTGAATTTAGAACCCTGCCAGAAAAACGGCAGGTAAACCCTGAACCTTGAGCGGTGAACCTTTACCCCGCTCGCCCCGTTGAACCGGGTACCCTCTGGGTGTTCTACCGGGGTGAAATTTACTCCTGTAACAGCTAAGTTTACCCTGTGAAACCTTTTTTGTATTTTGTTTCTCTAGGGCGTATTTCACTGGGGAGCTAAGCCATATACTGGCTTCTTTCCTTGACAAATCACAACCACAGGCATAAGCTTGCCACAACATAAAGAACTTCCTCACAGCAAGCTACGATATATCGAAAACTAGGAAAAATATAAACACGTCAAGCGAAGGATAATGCACACTTGTCCGCCTTCGGCGGATGTAGCCCTTCAAGGAGGGTGCCTTGCTCTGTCATAATCAAAAAACATCGTTTTTCCAAAAACTCCACCGGCCCAGTGTTTGTGGAGCTTTTTTATTTCTATTCTGCAGAATGACACGTGGTGTTAAGCAAGAAAAACAGAACATAAGTCAAACGAAGATTTGACCCGTTGATGACCCGTTGACAATCCAGATGATCCTGTTCATAGTATTAATTCTTCATTTTTTGTGAAAGGCTTTCAATGGGCTATTCAGCATTTCTGAAACCACGAAAAGTGGCGATTGGGGGATTTTTTTAATGGCAAATAATGGGAAAATAAAAGAACTTGCCAATTTTATCTGGAGTATTGCGGATCTGTTGCGGGGGGATTACAAACAATCCGATTATGGGAAAATAATCCTTCCTTTTACAGTTTTGCGAAGGCTTGACTGTGTTCTTGAGCCTACCAGGCAAAAGGTCCTCGATTATCTCCCAAAATTAAAATCCATGAAGATCAAAAATACCGAACCGGTGCTTAACAAAGTTGCCGGTTTTAATTTTCACAATAAAAGCAAATTGGACTTTGAGAAGCTGAAGGCCGATCCTGATAACACAGCTGCAAATTTAAGAAACTATATCAATGGGTTTTCCGCCGGCGGCAGAGAGATAATAGAGTATTTCAGTTTTAATGATCAAATCACCCGCCTTGATGAGGCTAATTTGCTGTTTCTGGTTGCAAGCCGTTTTGTTGAAGTGGATCTTCATCCTGATAATGTTTCGAGTATTGAAATGGGGTACGTCTTTGAGGAACTTATCAGGAAATTCTCTGAATTGTCGAATGAAACTGCGGGAGAGCATTTCACGCCGCGAGAAGTGATCAGATTAATGGTCAACCTCTTGTTTTTAAATGACAAGGAGATCCTGACCAAAAAAGGGATTGTAAAAACGATTTACGATCCGGCCTGCGGAACAGGTGGGATGCTGTCTGTGGCGGAAAACTATTTGCGTGAGCTTAACCCCCGTGCCCGGCTGGAAGTTTTCGGCCAGGAGGTGAATCCCGAATCATACGCCATTTGCAATTCCGATATGCTTATCAAGGGGGAGAATACGGCCAACATCAAATTCGGCAATTCCTTTACCATTGACGGCCTGGAATCGGAAAAATTTGATTATATGCTTTCCAATCCTCCATTTGGAGTTGAGTGGAAAAAGGTGGAAACCCATATTAAAAAGGAACACGAAACAAAAGGCTATGGCGGACGATTCGGCGCCGGACTTCCCCGCATCAGCGATGGTTCTTTTTTGTTTTTGCAGCATATGATCTCCAAGATGAAACCGACCAACAACGGCACACGGCTCGGCATTGTATTTAACGGTTCGCCTCTTTTTTCCGGCGGCGCTGGAAGCGGAGAGAGTGAAATTCGCAAATGGATTATAGAAAACGATATGCTGGAAGCCATAATCGCCATGCCGGACCAGCTTTTTTACAATACCGGCATATTTACCTATGTCTGGATTTTAACAAACCGGAAACCAGTTGAACGTAAAGGAAAAATCCAGTTGGTTAATGCTGCTTCATTCTTTGAAAAGATGAGCCGGAGTCTGGGCAATAAAAGAAACGAGATCAGCGACAAACAGATCGATGAGATAACCGGAATCTATGGAGATTTCGTTGAAGGTGAATTTTGCAGGATATTTGACAATGAAGCTTTCGGTTTCAACCGGATTACCGTTGAACGGCCTTTGAGACTCAACTTCCAGAATTCAGAAGAAAGAATAGCTCTGCTTGAAAATGAAAAGACCTTTCAAAACCTTTCCAAACCGACAAAGAAGGGGAAAGCAGGCTTACAACAAAGGGAAGAAGGGGAAAAACTGCAACAAAAGATTCTTTCCATGCTTAAAAGCATGGATGGCTCTGTGATTTATAAGAACAGTGATCAATTTGAGGAAGCCCTCAAACAGCATTGCAAAAAATATGGGTTGTCATTACCTGCTCCGATACAAAAAACTGTTTTAAAGGCTCTGTCCGAGCAGGATGAAACAGCGGATGTTTGCTTAGACAAAAAAGGCAATCCCGAGCCTGATACAGCGCTTCGGGATAATGAAAATGTACCTTTAAAGGAAGGTATCACCGAATATTTCAAGCGAGAAGTCCTGCCCCATGTGCCGGATGCCTGGATTGATGAGAGCAAAACAGTTAAGGGATATGAAATCAATATCACGAAATATTTTTACAAATACAAACCGCTTCGACCGTTAGCCGATATCCGTGCCGATATTCTGGCGCTGGAGGAAAAAACCAAAGGATTGCTGGAAGAGATAATCAAATGATGGAAAGGACTATCGAAAAACACTTTTCTGAGATCGTTCAACTAATCCGGAAGGCAAAGAATAATGCCCTGAAAAGCGTCAATAAAGAATTGATAAATCTTTACTGGCAAGTTGGTGAATATATCAATGCAAAAGTAGAAAGCGCTATATGGGGGGCTGGTTTTGTAAAGAACCTTGCTGCTTATTTAAAAGATAAGGAACCTGATTTAAAGGGTTTTTCCGCACAGAATCTGTGGAGAATGAAGCAATTTTATGAAACTTATCGAGATTATGAAAAACTCTCAACACTGTTGAGAGAATTGCCCTGGTCAAGCCATCTTCATATTCTTGCTAAAACAAAAAGTATAGAGGAAAAGGAGTTTTATCTCGAAGCCGCAACCTTTCCCAGTCTCTTGTGGCGGGATACAAAACCAAGCTGATTGACAAGAAAGTACTGCAGAGAAAATTGCATGAACTTTTTCTCATTTCTGAGTCTCAGGACACGGGAAACGATAAACCATGAAAAGATATCAAACATATAAGGATTCCGGGGTTGAGTGGATTGGGGGGGTGCCGGAGGGGTGGGGAGTCGCCCCAATTAGGTCATTCGCAAAATCAGGTTACAAGGCATTTACAGATGGCGACTGGATCGAATCACCTTATATCAGAGAACAAGGGATCCGTCTGATCCAGACTGGCAATATAGGGATAGGCGTATACAGAGAACAAGGATTTCGCTATATTGACGAAGAGTCATTCCTCCGGTTCCACTGTACTGAAGTCGAAGCTGGCGACATATTGATTTGCAGGCTCGCAGACCCAGTAGGTAGAGCTTGTTTGGCCCCTAATCTCGGAGTTCGCATGATAACTTCAGTCGATGTCTGTATCTTAAAACCGCATTGTGAGAACGACGCTCGATTTATTGTCTATGGTCTTTCATCCCATCATTACTTATCTTGGATGAGTGCAATCTGCCGTGGTGGAACAAGAAATCGTGTCAGCAGATCTATGCTTGGATCGATTTGTTTACAAAAGCCTCCTCTAAAGGAACAAACTACTATCGCCGCCTACCTCGACCGCAAAACCGCCCAAATCGACAACCTCATCTCAAAAAAGCAAAAGCTCATCGAACTGCTCAAGGAAGAGCGCTCTGCAATCATCAATCAGGCCGTAACAAAAGGATTGAATCCCGATGCGCCGATGAAGGATTCGGGGATTGAACGACTGGGGGAGATACCGGCGCATTGGGAAATTAAAAAAATAAAATATTTACTTAAGAATAAAAAAGGAGCGTTAAAGACTGGCCCATTCGGCAGCCAACTTAAGAATTCAGATCTTTCTTCAAAAGGTTTTAAAGTATATAATCAACGTTCTGTATTGGATAAGGACTTTGATTCTGGGGATTCATTTATTTCAAACGAGAAGTTCCTTGAATTACGAGATTTTGAAGTTTTTCCGGGCGATCTTTTACTTACTTCAAGAGGCACAATAGGAAAATGCGCAATTTTTCCTTCTAAGAAAATACGGGGAATACTTCACCCCTGTTTGATAAGGATTCAATTCGACCATGATCTGATAATTAATGATTATGCTGAATTATTTATTCAGAATTCACGTTTATTCGCTGAAAGCATTGCGTTTAATAGTAATGCAACAACTATTGCCGTGATTTATGGGGATACTCTGAGAGATGTTGATTTAGTATTTCCACCAAACATTAAAGAGCAAAATGGAATCGTAATGTTTATTGAAAAACAAACCATCAAAATCGACCAAACAATCTCCAAAATCGAAAAACAGATCGAACTTTTAAAAGAATTTCGCACTGCCCTGATCTCCGAAGTCGTAACGGGGAAAATAGATGTTCGTGATGGGGGATCAAATGGATAGCCAGCGTACAACCACGGAACAGGCATTTGAAGAGGCGATAGAAAAGAGTCTTATTGAAAAGGGCGGCTATGCCAAGGGGGATCCTTCTGATTTCAGCCGGGAACTGGCCTTTGATCCAAAAACAATTTTTGCATTTCTAAAAGATACTCAGCCACAGTCATGGGAAAAGCTGTCTGAAATTCACGGCACTCAGGTTGAATCCAAAATTTTGCAACGCCTTTTTAAGGAACTTGATAACCGCGGAACCCTCGATGTGCTTCGCAACGGCTTTGTGGATTATAGTGTCCGGTTTAAGATGGCCTATTTCAAACCGGCCAGCAGGCTGAATCCTGAAACGATTGCCTTATACAACAAAAACCGGCTTACTGTAACCCGTCAGGTAAAATACAGCCTTAAAAATGAAAACTCAATTGACATGCTGCTTAGTCTAAACGGCCTGCCAATGGCAACTGTTGAGCTGAAAAACCAGTTTACCGGCCAGAATGCGGCAAATGCCAAATGGCAGTATGCTGTTGATAGAGATCCGAACGAGCTGCTTTTTAAATTCAAAAAACGCGCGCTTGTGCATTTTGCCGTTGATACCGACGAAGTTTATATGACTACCCGGCTTGAAGGCAAAGCCACCCGCTATCTTCCTTTTAATCTCGGCTATAATAAGGGCGCCGCCAATCCTCCTAATCCGAACGGCCACAAAACCGCCTATCTGTGGGAGTATGTCTGGGCCAAAGATAGCTGGATGGATATTATCGGATCCTTTCTTCTTTTGCAGACTGATGAATATAAGGTTGACGGGAAAATATTTAAAAAAGAAAAGCTGATATTTCCCAGGTTTCATCAACTGGATGTTGTCAGAAAACTGGCGCATGATGCCAGGCAAAAAGGCACGGGTAATAATTATCTGATTCAGCATTCAGCAGGCAGCGGCAAAAGCAATTCCATTGCATGGCTTGCCTATAGGGTATCCAGTCTGCATAATGATAAGGATGAAAGGGTTTTTGACTCGGTGATCGTTGTTACGGACAGACTTGTTTTGGATCAGCAGCTTCAGAATACCATCTACCAGTTTGAACATAAGCTCGGCGTTGTTCAAAAAATCGACAAGGATTCTACCCAGCTCGCCTTGGCCTTAAGCGCCGGAACTAATATAATTATTACCACTCTTCAGAAATTTCCTTTTGTGCTTGATAAGATCGGAGAGCTTCCAAAAAGAAACTATGCGATAATTGTGGATGAAGCCCACAGTTCCCAGGGGGGCGAGGCTTCAAAAAAGATGAAAGAGACCCTGACAGTTATCGAAATCGAGAACGAGATCCCTGGATATGGTGAAGATCATGATATGGAAGATGAGATAAGAAGCTCCATGCTGGCACGCGGAAAGCAGCCCAACCTTGCCTTTTTCGCATTTACCGCAACGCCAAAGGCAAAGACTCTGGAAGTTTTTGGCCAAACCGGCGATGATGGAAAACCTGCTCCGTTTCACCTTTATTCTATGAGACAGGCTATTGAAGAAAACTTTATCCTTGATGTGTTAAAATACTACACTACCTATAAGACCTATTTCAGACTGTCAAAAGCCATTGAAGATGACCCTGATATCAACAAGAAAAAGGCAAGCCGGGCGATAGCCAGGTTTCTCGCACTTCATCCCCACAACCTGGCTCAGAAAACCGAGGTTATTATTGAACATTTCCGGCAATGCGTTATGCCCAAGATAGGCGGGAAAGCAAAGGCAATGGTTGTCACCTCATCAAGGCCCCATGTTGTGCGGTATAAAAAGGAATTTGATAAATACATTAAAGAAAAAGGTTATACCGACATCAAGACACTGGTTGCATTTACCGCTTTTACCGACAGAGACACGGGCATTTCCTATACCGAATATGAAATCAATAAATTTAAGGAAAAAGAACTGCCGGCAAAATTCGCTACAAATGAGTATCAAATACTGCTGGTTGCGGAAAAGTACCAGACAGGTTTTGACCAGCCGTTGCTCCATACCATGTATGTGGATAAAAAACTGTCCGGCGTAAGAGCTGTGCAGACCCTTTCGCGCTTGAACAGAATATATCCGGGTAAAGAAGATACGTTTATTCTTGATTTTGCCAATGAAGAGCAGGAAATATTAGATGCATTTCAGCCCTATTATGAGCAGACTACGCTTTTTTCGACAACCGATCCGAACAAACTCTACGACCTGAAAAACAAACTCGAAGAATTTCAAATCATTTGGCAGTCTGAAATCGATGCTTTTTCCAAAATCTTTTTCAAATCACCTATTTTGCGCAGTGCAAAAGATCACGCCATGCTTAACTCCTTCATAGATCCCGCGGTTGACCGCTTTCAGGTCATTAAAGACGAGGACAAGCAGGAAGATTTCAAACATACACTGACTGTTTTTATCCGGCTTTATGCATTTTTGTCACAGATTATGCCGTTTGCGGATATGGAATTGGAAAAGTTTTATGCATACGCGCGCCTTCTCCTCAACAAGCTGCCGAAGCGGGATATTTCGGATAGATTTAAAATCCACGATGAAGTGGCTTTGGAATACTACAGGCTGCAAAAAATAAGAGAAGGCACAATTGTCCTTGAAAAAGACAGCGGGACTGAGCTTCATCCAATAATGGAGGCAGGGACAAAAAAAGAAAAAGAAGAATTAGCCAGGCTCTCAGAAATCATTGAAATCTTAAATGATAAATTTGGAACGAATTTTACTGATGCTGATAAATATTTCTTCACTCAAATTGAAGAGGAACTGGTTGCGGATAAAAATTTATCAGAGCAGGCCAAAAACAACAGCATCGGTAATTTTAAATTCGGTTTTGAAGATATGTTCCAAAATAAATTGATAGAAAGAATGGACAGCAACCTGGATATATTTACAAAAATTATGGATGACAAAACCTTTGGAGATGTTGTGAAGGAATGGATGCTGTATAAGGTTTATCATAGGCTCAATGAAATATCGCCGGGAGTAAAGGATAACCAAGTTCATACAATTTTACATACATAATCCGACCCTGTTTGAAGGTAAACGATGAAGAAGATAAAGGATCTGCCTGCTCATAATCGCCCACGGGAAAAACTAAAGGAAAGAGGTGCATCCGCCTTAACTGATGAGGAACTGGTGGCCGCTATTCTTGGGCGGGGTGTTGAGGGACAAAGCCTTGTTGCTATCTCCAAAAGTGTTGCTAAACTGATCCGCAAGCATAAAGAAGATTTATCTGTCGAACATCTCACGGCGGTGCGAGGCATGGGCCTGGCAAAGGCAGCACAAATTCTATCCGCCTTTGAACTGGCAAGACGGCATCTGATTAAAGATACTGTAAAGATAATCAGCGCCCAGGATATGATACCGCTTTTGGCTGATATTGCCGATAAAAAGCAAGAACATTTTGTCTGCATTTCCCTTAATGGCGCTCATGAAGTCATTAAAAAAAGGATTGTAACCATTGGCCTGGTGGATCGCAGCCAGGTGCATCCGCGCGAGGTTTATGCGGATGTCATCTCCGATAGGGCTGCTGCTGTGATATTTGCACATAACCATCCCTCCGGTGATCTGAAAGCGAGCGACAGTGATCTGAAAATCCATGAACAACTTACTGAAGCAGGTAAAATTCTTGGGATACGGATTATAGATCACCTCATTGTCACCCGGAAGGGATACTACAGCTTTCAGGAGGCTGGCTTGATTGGTTAATGGGGAGAAAAGAGCAATACCGTGACAAACTCAAACTCCAGAAAAAGGGCCTCATGCATGATTTATTAACTGGTAAAGTCAGGGTTAGGTTGTAAGGAAAACGAAGCTTGATTAAAGAGCAAAAATAAGGTTAAAATTAAAGCAGGCTAATTGATATGGCGGCTCCAATTCCAACTCCAGTTTATCACCTTACCCACATAGATAACATGGTCTCTATCATCCAGTCAGGAGGCTGCTTATCTTTTAACCAGAAGCAAAATCAGGGGATTGGTCACATTGATGTTGCATACGAAACCATTCAAGTCCGCCGTGCACAAACATCAGTACCATGCGGCTCTGGAGGATGTTTACACGACTATGTGCCATTTTTCTTCGCTCCGCGCCCGCCAATGCTCTATGCGATCTACGGAGGGTATGTAGAAGGATATGAACAAGGACATGCCCCTCTCATTTATCTGGTTACGACCGCTCAAACTGTAAGCAATAGCGGGAGTGCATGGGTTTTTACGGATGGGCATGCGACTATGGCATTTACAGAATTTTTCGATGATCTGAAGAACCTTGATGAGATCGACTGGGAGGTTATGGAGTCACGATACTGGAATGATACGCCAACTTTACCAGACCGAAAGCGCAGACGACAGGCAGAGTTTTTAATTAAAGATTGTTGCCCCTGGGAATTGTTTTCAGGAATCGGTGTCATAAACTCAAGAATGGAATCAAGGGTGAAAATGATGCTTGAGAACAGCATGCATCAACCAACAGTTCAGATACACAGGGACTGGTATTATTAAAAAAGGGGGAAATCATGATTAAGCTCACACAAGGCAATATACTCGATGCCGATGTGGAAGCCCTTGTCAATACCGTAAATTGTGTCGGTGTTATGGGCAAGGGAATCGCCCTCCAGTTCAAACAGGCATTCAGGGATAATTTCCAGGCTTATGCAAGCGCTTGCAGAGAAGGAAAAGTTAAGCCCGGGCGCATGCTTGCCTTCCCCACCAATAGAATGATCAATCCCAAATACATCATTAATTTTCCAACAAAGCGGCACTGGAAAGAAAAGTCCCGGCTTGAATACATCGAAAAAGGACTTAACGCCTTGGTCACGGAAGTCCGCCGGTTAGGAATCAAAACTATTGCCATACCCCCTTTGGGATGTGGCTACGGTGGGCTGAGGTGGCCTGAAGTCCGGAATTTGATCGAAACCGCATTCGATCAATTGCCCGATATCCTGGTGCTCCTTTTCGAACCCGGAGGAACTCCCGAGGCTGAATCAATGCCTGTAGATTCCTCAAAACCGTCATTAACGCGTGCCAGGGCTCTTCTCGTTAAGCTCCTTGAGCAGTATGCCATCCCCGGTTACCGCTTGAGCTTGTTGGAAATCCAGAAGCTTGCATATTTCCTTCAGGTTGCAGGCGAACCTCTTCGGTTGAACTATGTCAAGCATAAGTATGGACCTTATGCTGAAAATCTCAATTTCGTGCTGCAACTATTGGAAGGGCATTACATTCGGGGATATGGGGACCGCAGTGTCAGGGCATCTATCCGCCTTCTCAATAGTGCCGGTGAGGAGGCCGACAGGTTCTTGGCAGATGATCCGGAAGCCTTCCAACGACTCGAGAGAGTGGGTCAACTAATTGAGGGTTTTGAAACGCCATACGGTATGGAGCTTTTATCTTCCGTGCACTGGGTTGCATCGGCCAGTGATGAACCTGCTCAAACAGCGGAACAGGCCGTGGAGCGGATTTTTGCTTGGAATGTCCACAAAAGAAAGACTTTCAAAGTCAGCCATGTTCACAAGGCATGGCAGCGTCTTGTTGAGCAAAGCTGGTTATCAATTGATTCATTGCGGTAGAGAGAAATAACGGGGTCGCATCTTAAATAATAATAATATAAAGGGGGAGGTCCTTAAAATAACTAAATAATGCTACGAAAGCGCCATTGATACGGAAAGTGCTTAACGTTTCTTGTGGCACCAAATGAAGGGCTTTGCCGGCGTCACGGATAATGGTTTGTTTGCATTTCTCTCCCAGTAGCCAGGGATTGATGAAAAAAGGAGAGTCCACTCAATATACACTATTAACGTAAAGAGGATATAAAATGACATTATTGATTCTGATTGGAGCAATAGCTGGTCTCGT
>Ga0315547_1001237_pt1 | contig 20871 bp, 18 predicted proteins | sample SalMarSW160240MG_2_FD_202542 | JGI IMG/M metagenome (GOLD analysis project Ga0315547, IMG submission 202542) | Salt marsh sediment microbial communities from the Plum Island Ecosystem LTER, Massachusetts, United States - Salt Marsh Sediment SW1601-240 ...
TGTTATGAATATGAACTGGACGGGCAGTGTTATACCGGTAGCCCGTCAGTCAGCTTCGCTCGATATTACATTTGGCTTCACACATCCCGAACAAATACAACGTAGTTTCAATGCCAGAATAACCACTATTCCCTACACCACTTCCATTAGAGTTAATGTTCCGGAAGGTAAAATAGCTGCTGCTTCCTCAGGTAATAAAACAATTGTAACAACAAATCCTTTTACAATCAGCGCAACAGGTTCTTACTTATTTAATTGCTCAGTTGATGATGAAAACGAAATAAACGAATCAGTTGAAAGCAATAACACCTTTTCAAAGTATCTCCAGGTTGGAGAATACCTGTATGATGTAACACTAACTAATTTTTCTTTTGAACTGTTAAGTTCATCCCCTTTGAGTCAGAACGTAAAGTTGTCATTCTCACTGATTGCTGATGCAGGAAATAATCCCACTGGCAACTGTCAGGGGTCCGCTACCGTAAAAAGCAACACTACAACTCCTTTAAACTGCTCCTTCGGTTTCCCGGGAATGCGCGAAGGACAAACTGTTATGCTGACATTTATACCTGTTGTTAAGATTAGTATTTTTGGTTTAAAGTATAATTTTTCTCTGGGTAATGTAACCTGGCAGAAGCACCTGGATGTTAATCCAACCGGAATGAATGAAAACAGGGAATATGATATTCTCAGAGAGGGGAAAAACTATAAACTTCACGGGAAAATGACCATTACGAGGAAAAAATCACTATAAAACTTATCAGATAATATTAAGGAATTTGAGTATTGAAGGGTTGGACAGTTAATCCGACCCTTTAATTTTATTAAAAAAACTCCGGTACCGTACAACTGGTACCGGAGGTCATGAAGATATCAGGAATGAAAAAGGTAGCTTTTACGGCGGCCTTACCTGCCGGATGATCTTCTGAGACCATGTTCAGTCATCACCCAGGTATTGTCACTTCTCACCACGTAATTAAAATCCCGGTCATCATAATAATATGAATGCAACATTTTCTCAGTGGTCCTGTCCATGTGCACAACAGTACCTTCAGGTACAAGCAGATTCACCCCTACATTGTCGAATGCCCACTTGCTGCCCTCCGGAATAGTAAAATATTCATCAATGAAAATGGTATCTCCTGCAATTCTGTAATTATAAAGTAAACTTTCAGCTTTTCTCATAGCATCAGTTTTACTGCGACCGGCAGAGCGTTTTCTTATATCTATTTTTAGCGAATTATCATAGGAATTATCAATTGTCAGATGTGTCCGGATATAAAGGTTCCTGTTGTCCCCCGAAAAATAAACAGTATAATCCTCATCAGGTATGGAAATATCTTTATCATAATTAAGATCAGAGATTTTGCTGCCGCTTATAATATAAAGGTTATCCGGCGATTCACTTATAATATCAAGGGATGATGTTTTTGCAGTTTCAGCAAAACTGACTCCCTCGTTAAAAAGAATAATTGAAAGGGCTGCTACACTCATAACCCAGATCACAAGTGCGATGAGTGAAAAAATACCATCCCTGGCCCTGAACCAGAATACCATTCGTACTCCCCAGTATATCATTGCAAACAGAGGAAGGGCGACAACTATGAATGTCAGAAACATGATCCATGGAGCAACAGCAGGATTTACAATATAATTTAGAAAATCGGGAAGATAGAAGAAGTCAATTCCAAATGAATCAGTCGAAAAGTACCCGGGATACCTGAAGAAGAAGACCATTATGAAAGACACAAATGCGATAAAGCCTGATGCCACAAACGCAACTCCAATGATTATCAGGAAGATGCGAAAAATGACAAAACATACTCTTCCTAATGCCCTGAAGACTTCATTGAAAGCATTACCAACACCTGAAGCGGCATATGTACCGGAACCATAAACAGGTGTATCGGAAGCCACTGAACGGCTGGCTTTAGGGGTATACTTCCGGTATGCAGGGTAAGCACTGCCGTACATTTCTCTCTTCTGGGTATCCGTCCTTGCAGAAGGAAGCGCAATCCATAATGCTATGTAAACAAAGAAACCCACTCCAAAGAAAAGTGCAAAAAGAATGAAAATTAATCGTATCCACACCGGATCGGTATTCATGTATACACCCATACCACTGCAAACGCCCCCTATTATTGTATCGTCGGGATTTCTGTACATCTTCTTTCTTTGATTGGAGTAAGGTGGAATTTCAGATTCTTCCAAATCGGTGTCAAAATCTTCGGGTTTGCCAATAACCGATATCATTGCCTCAACATTTTCCTTCGAAATCACTCCTGCCAGGCCCTTCTGGGATTGAAATATTTCAGCTATCCGCGATTCTATGTCTTCAATGGTTTCTGCTCCCCCTTCCACATGTTTGAATCTTACATCAATTGCCTGAAGATAATCGCGAAGCATCCGGTAAGCATCCTCATCAATCTGAAACAAGCTGCCACCAAGATTTATTTTTATTGTCTTATCCATTTTTTTCAGTTTTAGTTTGATTAATAAATGATTACCTGGTCCTGATCAGGTTAACTGATTCAACAAGATCATCCCACGAATTGTCGAGTTCTTTAAGATATTCCCGGCCTTCATCCGTGAGTTCATAATATTTCCTGGGTGGCCCCTGTTGTGATTCTTCCCACCGGTAACTAAGCAAACCGGCATTCTTTTGCCTTGTCAGAAGCGGATATAATGTTCCTTCAACAACAATTACCTTCGCTTCTTTCAGTTCCTTTATTATATCGCTTGCATAACAGGAGTCTTTCGATAATACCGATAGTATGCAGTACTCAAGAATCCCTTTACGCATCTGTGCTTTTGTATTTTCTAAATCCATGACATTAAGTTTTAAGTGTTTTTTGAAATAATTCATGTTCCCGTAACCAGCTACAGGTTCATATTCTTCCTCACATTTTCAAATTCCTTTTTTACGGACTCTTTAATGTTGTGAATATTTACCCGTTCACCCTTCATCTCAATCTTCTGTCCAGTGGTTTTTGCTTCGGGAAGAACAATGTAAAGGATAAGGTAAACAAGAATACCCAGGCCTCCCATCATTGCAAGAATCACAAAAATAATCCTGATTATCCAGGGTTCGACACGCCAATACGCACCCATGCCGGCACATACACCACCTATTATCCTGTGATCAGGATCGCGGTACATCCTGTGATAACCCGGCGAGGTAAACTTATCACGGGCAGAGGTGTCCTCTTCATCAAAAATATCCTCGGGAGTGCCTAATACAGCACATACCTCGTAAACATCTTCAATGGTTATCACCTGTTTATAGCCTGTCAGTTTTGCGCGGAACAGCTCAGCCATACGGGTTTCAATATCTGAAAGGATCTCTGCTGAACTCTCTTCACTTGCAAAATGCAACTCGAGGTTCTTAAGATATCTTTTCAGTTCAGTATAGGCATCCTCATCAATATTAAATGAGTAGCCTCCAAGATTAATACTAACTGTTATTTTCATAGAACTAAAAATTATTTACTACTATATAATTTAAACATCATTACAATGTAAAGATATATTAAAATAAATATACTATGCAATACATAGTACTAAAAAATTACAATAATTTTGAAAATAATTTATAATGAAAAGAAATTCAGTGTAATAGAAAGATCCTAAATTGCTGTAAGGAAAAGGAAAAACACAAGATATTGTGAAAGGGGAGCACAAAATGACCAATCTCAAGCCCCTTCCGGTGGAAAGTATAACTCATCCCCCGGGGGCCTACCTGCCGTCAGGCAGGGAAGAGTTAAGCTCTGAGAAAGGAGATTTGAGGTTGAGTTAAGAATCTCTATATTTATAAAAATATTTTTAAACAATGAAACGATATAAATGGAGCATCATCGCTCCGGGAAAAATGGCAGCCAAATTTGCCAGAGGATTGAAGCTTCTTGAAAATGCTGAATTATACGCTGTTGGATCACGCGATATCACAAGAGCTGAGAAATTTGCAAAAGAGCATGGCTTTAAAAAATTCTATGGCAGCTATGAGGAAGCGGCAGGCGATCCGGATGTTGACGTTGTATATATAGCTTCACCCCATTCCCATCACTATGAACACACAATGCTCTGCCTTGGCAACAGGAAAGCTGTCATTTGCGAAAAGGCGTTTGCACTAAACAGCCGGGAGGTGGAAATAATGATCAGTGAAGCCTCCAGACAGAAAGTCTTCCTGATGGAAGCTCTATGGCCACCATTCCAGCCCTTTTATGAAAAAGCAACTGAAATCCTGGAATCTGGTATAACAGGCAGTCCTGTTCACCTGCATGGGTATTTCTCATTCATTCCGCCTTACCACCCCGACGACCGTAAGTTCAATCTTGCACTGGGAGGAGGTTCCCTGCTCGATATAGGTATATACCCTGTGATTGATGCACTGACTTTTATCGGTGTTCCCGACGAAATCAAAGCTTCCGCATCATTTGCAGAAACCGGTTCAGAGGAATCACTGAGTGTGATATTCAGCTATAAGGATGGACGCATGGCAACACTGTACAGTTCATTTAAAACCGGCATCGGAATCGGTTGTGACATTCTTTGTGAGAAGGGAAACCTGACTGTCACACGGGGTCGCGATATGACCCAGAAAGTGATTCTTGCGATCCATAACAGCGGTAAGCAGGAATTTTATTTCAATCCTCCGGCAATGGGTTATCACTGGGAAGCAGAAGAAGTAATGAAATGTCTCGACGAGGGAAAAACCGAAAGCTCTGTTGTCCCTCTCTCTTTCAGTCTCGACCTGATAATAACACTCGACAGGATCAGACAGGCAGCAGGAATCGTCTTCCCGCAGGAAGTACAATAAAAGACAAATGAAAAAGTTTAGACTTTGGAAGATTGAATGAGATCGCTTCTTCCGCTTCGCGGGATCGCAATGATATTAGATACTAAGATAAAACTTGATAAACGCGAAACAAAAAACAGCATACACCAGGGCATCTCTAACCCTCACCCAGCACCAAGCACCAAGCACCCAACACCCAGCACCCAGCAACAAGTTCATATGCCACAAACCAACCACGATATAACCTCCGAAGGCGCTTTTTACCGGAAGAAATTCCTCCTGAGTATAATTATTCCCGTAATATTTATTGCTGTAATGTGGCTGGTAAGGATCGTGGAGGTAATGTTTGATATTAATTTTTCAGGTGGAGGAATCTACCCATTAACTGCCAGAGGATTACCGGGGATTATTTTATCGCCCTTTATCCATTCAGATTTTGATCATCTGTTTAATAACTCAGTACCACTCTTTTTTCTTGCAACAGCGCTTTTCTATTTCTACTCTGAAGTCGCACTCAAGGTCTTTTCTTGGACATACCTGATAACCGGATTACTGGTATGGCTGGCAGGAAGGGATGCCTGGCATATTGGAGCAAGCGGACTGGTTTATGGCCTGGCTTCATTCCTTTTCTTCAGTGGGATCATCCGTCGCTATTTCAGGCTCATTGCATTATCGCTTCTTATAGTATTTTTGTACGGATCAATGGTCTGGGGTATTTTCCCGGGTATTTATAAAAACGTTTCCTGGGAATCGCATATGCTCGGTTTCTTTTCAGGAGTGATTCTCTCAATATGGTTCAGAAAAGAGGGACCACAGGAACCTGTTTATGATTGGATGAACGAGGATGAAGCTGAAGAGGATAATGAGTAAATATATTATTTATATTGTATTACAGGTGATGTATTTTATTTAATATCTTAAGCGTTTAAAAGGGGAAGATGGCAGATCTGTCGGTTATAATAGTCAGTTACAAAGGATGGGAACGGCTCACGAAGTGTCTTGAAGCACTGCACTCATTTACCGGGAACAGATTCACATCAGAGGTTATTGTCGTTGATAATAATTCTGAAGATCAGACCATTTATGAACTGGAAAAACGTTATCCGGAGTTCAGGTTTATTCACAGCACGGTTAATGGAGGTTACGCATACGCATGTAACATGGGCGCTGGAAAAGCCACCGGAAAGAACCTGCTTATTCTTAATCCCGATACAGTCGCCAGTGAAGATAAAATTGAGAAATTACTTGATGCCGCAGCATTATATCCTGATAATTATATTTTTTCATGCAGACAGGTTAATGAAAAAGGTAAAGAGAGCAAAGCCACAGGCTCGTTTCCTGATCTCTTTAACCTTACAGGATTTCAGAGATCTCTTTCTTCACTACTGAATGATTGTATAAAGAAAAATACAGGTCCTCAGGACCAGGACATATCTTTTCCCGACTGGGTGTCGGGATCCGTTATGTTGATAAACAGGGGGGTTTTTCAGAAACTTAACGGTTTTGATGAAGATTTCTGGATGTACTTCGAAGATGTTGACCTTTGTAACAGGATCAGAAATATAGGAGGTAAAGCTGCTTTTTTCTGGAATATCATGATTGAACACAACCATGGCGGAAGCACAAGAGTCGATCTGAAGACTACATCTATAACAAAAACCGAAGTCTGCATTTCAAAACACCTTTATATTAATAAGCACAAGACCGGAACAGAAAGATTCTTTATTCAGTCATTCCTGATTGTGAATTATCTTGTTACAGGTGCATTAATGGTACTCCCCGGTGTAATATTATTTTTTGTCCCTCTGCTTTTTGTACGAACCGTAATTTTTGCCAGACTGATAAGCTACTATGTTCACTCCATTCTCAGAAGATCATGGATTAGTCCGCGGGCAATTAAATATTGCGCCGAAAAATGTTAAAAAACATTAATAATTACTGTGTTGGGTGTATTTGTAAGGTATTTATAGAACATATTTATCATCTTTGTGTTTGATTTTTGTGGTGAAATGGAATATTATTTCACTTAAGAAGAATCAATTTAAGTTTACAATAACAACCTAAATATTTTATAATGAATAAGTTATTCATATGTCTATTATTTTGTGCATTGTTTTTTACTCTTCCCTTTGCATCATTTGGGCAAGTTGTACAGAAACAGGAAGATACAACGAGGAGAGTAGCAGTAAAAATATTTCTTGACTGTCGTGGGTGCGATATGAATTATATAAGAGAGGAGATCCCATATGTTAACTATGTAAGGGATGTCCGCGAAGCCCAGGTCTATATACTTGAAACCGACCAGAATACCGGTAGCGGAGGAAGACAATACACATATACTTTTCAAGGGCAGGGAGAATTTGAAGGTCTGAATGATACCCTGATTTATACAACAAGTCCTGATCTGACCGGCACCATTATAAGGGGCAAAAGGACCAATATGCTGAAAATGGGATTGATGAGATATGTTGCCAGAACTCCACTTTTCAATGAGATTGAGATCAGCCATAATGAGGAACTTGAAGCCGAAGAGGTAACTGATAACTGGAATTATTGGGTATTTGAATTAGAGATAAGTCCACGGTACACAATGGAAGAGTCTTACAGAAGACTTGACCTGAATAGTTCAGTCCAGATATCGAGAATAACTCCTGGACTCAAATTTGAGGTTGAAGTTGATTATAATTACAACAGGCAAAGATTTATAGAAGATGATTATGATACAACGTATTTAAGAAGTTCAAAATCGATTGAAAATCTTATTGTTAAAAGCATCACGAATCATTGGTCAGCAGGGATTATGTGGGATATACAGGCCTCCACAAGGAATAATTATTTATTTAGTTCTGAATTTATGCCTGCTGTCGAATATGATCTCTATCCGTATTCTGATGCTACACATAGACAACTAAGATTCCTGTACAGTGCCGGAGTACAGTTCAGTAATTATATTGATACTACATTGTTTAACAAAAAAAGGGAAACGCTATACAAACATGGTCTGAGAATTGCCTATCAGGTGCAGGAAAAATGGGGTTCAGTCAATCTTTCACTGAATGCATTCAATTATTTTCATGACTTTTCTAAATACAGAATTGAACTGGATGCTTTTCTGAGAATAAGGATCATTAAGGGATTATCCCTTTCTGTTAACGGTGGAGCCGGTTATATCAATGATCAGTTGAACCTGGCCAAAGGAGAGCTTTCGGAAGCCGAAAGACTACTGCGGTTAAAAGAACAGGCTTCAAAATATGAGATAAGAGGAGGTGTGGGTTTAACCTATGTTTTCGGATCTATTTATAATAATGTGGTTAATCCGCGCTTTGGGAATGGTCGCAGGGGAGGTGGTGGAGGCCAGGGCGGCGGCTTTTATTGATTGAATCTTACAGATGGATAATTTATTTGAATTAACGAATACGTAGAGACGCGCAATTTGCGCGTCTCTACTATTTTATTATTATTTTTACCGGATAATTACAGGTCTTTACCATTTCTGTGTAAATTCCTTACAGATGCATGAACGATTCAGGTATAAAACCAGTGATGATCTTATTAAGAAAGCAGAGGAACTGGGTTACAGCCTTCCTTTCAGTGATGATGTTTCTTACTTGCTGACACCGGCCTCTTTGGAAGGATTTTCTATACCCAACCGCCTTGTGGTTCAACCCATGGAAGGTTACGATTCAGAAAATGGAGGATCACCATCTGATCTGACAAAAAGACGTTACCTGCGGTTTGCCCGCGGAGGTAGCGGAATTATCTGGTTCGAAGCTGTATCTGTTTCGTCCGGCGGCAGATCAAATCCACACCAGTTATGGATTAATAAAGATAACTCAGGTAATTATGCTTATCTTAATGAAGAGGTTAGAAGAGTATCAGCCAGCCTGGGATTTGATCCGTTTCTGGTAATCCAGCTCACACATTCGGGCCGCTACAGTAAACCTGAAGGAAAACCAGAGCCTAGAGTCGCAGCACCTAATCATATTCTTGATCGGATCAAACCTTATATTCTTACTGATGATGATTTAAAAAGAATACAGGATCAGTATGTTGTGGCTGCCAGACTGGCAGCAGGTTCAGGATTTGATGCCATCGATATTAAAGCCTGCCATGGTTATCTTATAATAGAACTGCTTTCAGCTAAAATGAGAAAAAACAGTATGTATGGAGGGATGGATCCTGCAAAGAGATTCAGATTCTTCCTTGAAACATTCGACAGGATAAAAGATGAAGTCAGGGGGATTCACATTACAACCCGGCTCAATATCTCCGATCTTTACCGGGGCGGTTTTGGCGTTGATGAAAATGGCGGTCCTGATTTCACTGAGCCCCTTATGCTGGTCGGGGAGTTAAAATCACGGGGGATTCAGTTGATCAACTTAAGTATGGGCAGTCCCTATTATAATGCTCATGTAACCAGACCATACGATAATCCCCTGCCTGGACGGCAGGTTCCCGAGGAACATCCGCTCACGGGAGTTATAAGGTTGATAAACAGCACATCAATTTTTCAAAAAAGATTTCCTGAAATCTCATTTGTTGGTTCTGCATATTCTTATTTGAGACATTACGCTCCGAATGTCGGAGCTGCTGTTATTAAAAATGGTGATGCATCTTTTATCGGATTTGGCAGAAATTCTTTTGCATACCCTTCAATGCCGGCCGATCTCATTAAAAAGGGGAAAGCGGATCCTTCAAGAGTATGCATAACCTGTTCAGGTTGTACAAGGCTTATAAGGAATTTCAGGCCCGGAGGTTGCGTTATCCGCGACCGTGAAATATACGGTAATGAACTCAAAAAACTTATTGCCAATGGAAAATGAAAAAAATGTAATAAATAACTATGTTATTGATAGTTACCGTATTAACACACTGGTTATTGGCAGTGGTGCAGCTTCTCTTAATGCAGCTGTGAGGCTTCGTTCAATGGGTCAGGAAGATATTCTTATTGTTACTTCTGAATGGGGTGGCGGTACTTCAAATAATGCAGGTTCAGACAAACAGACTTATTATAAACTATCTCTCAGTGGCGATAAACCCGACTCAATACCCGAAATGGCCAGGGACCTTTATAATGGGAAATGTATGCACGGGGATATTGCCTTGTGTGAAGCACAGGGATCTGTCCAGGCGTTTATGAATCTGGTAAATCTGGGTGTTCAGTTTCCACACGATAAGTATGGTGGCTGGGTCGGATATAAAACAGATCATGATCCCCGTGCAAGGGCAACATCAGCAGGACCAAATACCTCAAAATTGATGTTCGAAGTACTTGCAGGAGAGGTTAATAAGCGCAAAATAAAGGTTTTAAACCATCATCATATCATTACACTTCTGACTGATAAAGGTAAAACAAAGGTAACAGGTGCACTTGCAATTAATATTGATGAAGATGATCCTGAAAAAGCATTTGTACTGTTCAACGCTACCAATATTATTCTAGGAACAGGTGGTCCTGCTGGTATATACCAGTCTAGTGTTTATCCATCATCCCAGACCGGATCAACAGGAATGGCATTCGAAGCAGGAGCTGCCGGGCAGAACCTGACAGAATCCCAGTTCGGCATCGCATCCCTGAAGTTCAGGTGGAATCTGTCAGGAAGCTATCAACAGACTTTGCCACGTTATTTTTCAACAGATAAGGACGGTAATGACGAAAAAGAATTCCTGAATGAGATTTTCTCTGATTATACAGCTCTTACCAGGGCTATTTTCTTAAAAGGATATCAATGGCCATTTGATCCCATTAAAGTTGCCGGTTATGGGTCTTCACTTATTGATCTCCTGGTTTTCAGAGAGTCGGAAGAAAGAGGACGAAGGGTCTGGATTGATTTCAGAAGAAATCCGTCGTGGTGGAACGATGAATCCTTTGCTCCGGACAGGCTTGATCCTGAGGCATATAGATACCTCGTCAATTCAGGTGCACTAAGAGAGACTCCTGTTGAAAGGTTACAGGCAATGAATGCTCCGGCTGTCAGTGTATTCAGGGAAAATGGTATTGATCTTTATTCTGAACCCCTGGAGATAGCTGTTTGTGTCCAACACAACAATGGAGGACTGAAAGGCAATATATGGTGGGAATCAGATCTGAAACATCTTTTCCCTGTTGGCGAAGTAAATGGATCCCACGGAGTCTATCGTCCTGGAGGATCAGCCCTTAACTCAGGTCAGGTGGGAAGCCACAGGGCTGCTATGTACATTTTCAAAAAATATAATTCTCCGGCAATGACATTTGTTGAATTCCTGGATAAAACCAATGAACAGATAGTTAATAAGCTTACCCGGGCAACTCACTGGTTGTCATCAGGCAAGAAAGGATTGAACGGACAATTAATTGCTGAAATACGCAAGAGAATGTCTGAAGCCGGGGGGATAATACGTACACGGACAAAAGTACTGAAAGGAGCAACTGAAGCAGCGATGATGTTCAACCAGGTGAGTGAAAAAACCGGGGCCGCATCAGTTCCCGAACTCGTTGAATGTTTCATATTGATGGATCAATGCCTCACTCATTATGTATATCTTGAGGCAATCAAAACTTACATTGAAAAAGGTGGAAGAAGCAGGGGATCATATATTGTAACCGATAAAGAAAATTCAGATCCTTTTATCAGGGCTGATACAGAATGGAATATAAACCTCTGTCAGTACGATCGAGAAATTGAAAAAAATATACTCGTGACACGGTTTAAAGAGAGCTGGGTTATTTCAAATATTGAGAGAGTAAAAGAAATACCTTCTCCGAACCTCTGGTTTGAAAAGGTCTGGAAAGATTATCTGGAGGATAATTACCTGTAAAGTTGAGGGTTTCAGGCAAATTATTATCTTTAGGGCAGGATATACCATAAAACCTGATATAACTTTATATTCTTTGTATGAATAGCAAACCTGTAGCTGTAATTACCGGCGCCAGCAGAGGAATTGGAAGGTCGGCAGCAATTGCCCTGGCAGCCGAAGGTTTTGATATCGCAGCAATAGCCCGCTCGGTCGACAGTGAAGGAATGGAGATCCTTGGATCGGAGGTCGAAAAAAGAGGTATGGAGTTTTTCCCTATTGGGATGGATATTTCCTGCACTTCATGCCATACAGAGGCAGTTGCAAACATACTGGAAAGATATGGGCGCATAGATTTTCTGGTCAATAATGCAGGAGTTGCCCCAATCAAGAGAACCGATATTCTTGAAATGACAGAAGAAAGCTATGACAGGGTTATGAACATTAATCTGAGAGGACCGGTTTTATTTGCTCAGAGAATTGTACGGGAAATGATATGGTTAAAGGGGCAAATAGCTGATTACAAGCCTGGTATAGTATTTATTACATCCATGTCTGCAGCTTTTTCTTCGACAAACAGGGCGGAATACTGTATCTCGAAAGCCGGTCTCAGCATGGCATCCACAGTATTTTCCGACAGGTTATCCAGCGAAGGAATAATGGTATGCGAGGTTCGGCCCGGAATTATCCGGACCGATATGACAGCCATAATGAAAGATAAATATGATAAACTGATAGCAGAAGGCTTTGTTCCCCAAAAAAGATGGGGATTCCCTGATGATATCGGTAAGGCAGTTGCTTCTATAGCCAGGGGCGACTGGGATTTCTCAACGGGCATGATTTTTGAAATAAGCGGAGGTCTCAATATCCGCAAACTTTAGATAAACAACTGCTGAAAATTTTAAGTGCCAGGTCAGGAAAGCCTGAACAATTCTAATGTTTGTGATGTTTAATAAATGAAAAATAAAAATATCACAAATATGAAGAATATTGGGTTAATATTAGTTATAACAATCTTAATATCAGGAAATATGAATGCACAGGAAAAGTATAATGCTGACAGGGATAAAACCATTCTTGCATGGCTGGGAGAGAAAATTTTAGGTCAGCATACAGGTACCGTTAACCTGCAGTCGGGTTGGATTATCTGGCAGGATAATAAGATTTTGTCGGGGGAATTTGTAATTGATATGACCACTATAAAAGATAACGATGCCAATGCCAGGCTTGAAGGTCACCTTAAGTCAGACGATTTTTTTGGAGTCGAAAAGTTCCCCGTATCAAAGCTTGTGATCACAGGAAGCACTCCTTTCGATAAAGGAACAGGTACGGTTAAGGGGAATCTTACAATCAAAGGGATAACTAACCCGATCGAGTTCAAATCGACGATGCAGAATAGTGATGACGGGATTTGGTTCTATGCAAATATTATTGTTAACCGTACAAAATATAATGTCCGTTATGGCTCGGGAACATTCTTCGATAACCTGGGCGACAAAACCATTTATGATGAGTTTAAACTAAAAGTGAACCTTCTGGTTAGAAATTAAAAATTCTTACACCTGGATGAAAATCTAACCAGATATTGATTTTACCTCCATTTTTTTGCTGTCAATAGCATAGTAAATGATTACTACAAAACAGATAAGGGGAACAATATAGGAGTAGTTGATACTACCAGTCAGATCGGATACTTTCCCCTGAAAAAAGGTAATCACTGCGCCTCCCAGAATAGCCATGATCAGTCCCGAACCGCCAATCTTCGTATCATCACCAAGGCCAATGACAGCCTGACCAAAAATTGTCGGGAACATCAGCGACATAAATCCCGATATTGATACCAGTGCAATTACTCCGACCATCCCACTGCCGAAAATCACGATAAGTGAGCTGCAAATGGCCATTAATGCTGCAAAGGTAAGCAATGATGAAGGTCTGAAGAATTTCATCAGAAATGTGAAAATGAATCTTGACGAAGCAAAAAGAATAAGAGCAGCTATATAATAGGATGCTGCAACCTGCTCAGGGGTTTTACCGGCCGGCAGTGCAATATGTTCAAGGTTCAGAGCTGCCATGGCATAACGTATTGTAAATGACCACACACCAATCTGGGCACCAACATAGAAGAACTGTGCTATTACTCCCATGACATAATTTTTGTTTCTGAGCAACCTCGACAGGGTTGGCCCGAGGTTCACAGACGACCCTGCGTCGGAGGCACGGGGCATCTTTACAAAGAAGATTACCAGCCATAAAATAAGGAGCAGGAATCCTATCGAGACATAAGTCATTGTAACTGCATTTAATTCCCCGGTTTGAATTACGCGCAGGTCGGACGAGGCCATAGCGGCTCTTTCAGCTGCAGAAGAAGTATTGAGCTCTGAAAGGATGAATATCTGACTTATCACCACTCCCATAATAGAACCAAGAGGATTAAACGACTGGGCCATGTTAAGCCTTCTTGTACCGGTACCTTCTTTCCCCATGGCAATAATGTAGGGATTCGCAGCTGTTTCAAGGATTGAAAGTCCCCCGAATAAAATCCACAGTGCTCCGAGGAAATGAAAATAATTACCTGTAATCTTGGCCGGGAAAAACATCAAACACCCGGTAACGTATAGCCCGAGACCAAGCAAAACTCCGGATTTGTAGGAGAATCTCTTTATATAAATTGCAGCAGGTAATGCAAAAATGAAATACCCCAGACCGTAACATGATATCTGGATGAGTGAGGTCCTTGCATCTGTCATGCTCATAATTCTTTTAAATGCTGCCAGAAGTGTATCTGTCATGTTGTTGGCAAGCCCCCAGAGGAGGAACAATGAAGTTATAAGAATGAAAGGGACGAGATTGCCTGGTGCAATCAGCTTTTCTTTTAACTTGTTTGAATTCATTTCCGGGATATATTTAATAAAGATTCTGATAAAATCAGGGCATAAAAATGGTAAAAAAATGTCAGTCACAATCATAAAGACCGGAAATAAAATCGAAAAGCAGAATGAATGACACAACTTTCATTTATTCTTCCGGAATAGTCTGATCATTTTTGGTCTGCTATCCTGTACCGGACTCCTGGTCACCTGTGAAAGAGATCAGGAGCCACTGATTGTCCTAAATGTTTCACACCAAAAACTTTTATTTATATTGAAACCAGTCTGGAGGAAGATGTTGATTATCAAGTCATGTTTTTCCTGGATGACAGCGATGACGTTTCCCGGAATAATTACAGGTTTTCTTGTCCGGGCTATAGCAGTATTAATAATGATGATGGAATTGATTCATTTTATTTAGTAAGCAAGCTTTTAATATCAGAATTTTCTGCATAATCCGAAGCTGTTTTACCCTCATTGTTTTTTAAATCGGGATCTGCTCCATTTTCCAGCAATAACTTTACAACTTCAGTATGCCCGTTTTGCGAAGCAAAAATCAGTGCGCTGGTACCATCGGTACTCTTCAGATCTAATTTTGATCCATTATCTGCAAGGAGTTTTACAATTTCTGCATACCCGTTAATGGAAGCCACCATCAGGTCTGTGAATTTGATAGTTCTCTGTACATCAAAGTGTACATCTTTTTTATGCAACAGCTTTACGATTGTTATATGGCCGCTGCGGGAAGCACGTATAAAGGCGGTAGTTCTATCGGAATTCGCCGGCATACTGGAATTCTCCTCTTTGTCCGTAGATAACTTTACAGCTTCCAGATGTCCATCCTGCGAAGTTGCGACCATAGCAGTAACCTGTTCAGGATATTGCAAATCCGGTTTTAATTCTTTATAAAGCAACATATTTATGGTTTCAGCAAGTTCATCTTTAGCACTAATTACAAGGGCATTTGCACCATCAGTTTCCTGCGAATCAGGTTTTGCGCCTTTATTAAGCAATAGTTTTACAATTTCACCATGCCCGTTCAGGGAAGCTAAAAACAGAGCATTTGCTCCATCAGCGCACTCTAAATTGATATCAGCACCACTGTCCATCAATAACTTTACAAATTCAGTGTACCCGTTCAGGGAAGCCGTCATCAGAGCAGTTGCTCCTTCCTTATTCTGCAAATCAGGATTTGCTCCTTTACCCAGCAATAATTTTGCAATATCAGTGAATCCGGTCAGAGAGGCTTGCATCAGGGAGGTTGTTTTATTATTTATATCCTGCAAATTCACCATTGCTCCTTTATCGAGCAATAATTTAACAATCTCGGTATATCCGTTCTGGGATGCCAGCATCAGGGATGTGTATCCGTCAGTTGCCTGAAGATTTATATTTGCCCCGTTATCGAGTAACAATTTTACGATCTTCGTGTGTCCGTTCTGGGAAGCCATCATCAGGGCGTTCATTCCATCAATTGCCTGCAAGTCCAGGTTGAACCCCCTTTCCAGCAACAGTTTTACTATTTTGACATAACCGTTATAAGATGCGTACATGGCAGCAGTTATACCATCAATTGCCTGGAGATTAGGATCTGCTCCTTTTCTGATCAATATTCTGCACACTTTTGTATACCCATTTGCTGCTGCATACATCAATAAACTTCGGTCATATGTGTCCGTGTAATCAACATAATCGACATTTCGTACTACCATCAGTGCACCTCTGAGGTCTTTTACTCTCAACAGGTAGTTCAATTTTTCTGCGTCTGTTAATCTCTGTGCCTGTGTTTCACTTATACAGAGTAGCACGAATAAACCAATCATTGCTGTTAAACATTTTATTTTCAAATGATTTGGTTTTAGTGAGTCAGCAATCATTGCTTCAATTATTATGTCAATTAATGATTCATACTTATTGGCGATAATAACAATCTTATCTCAATCAACCTAATAAAGATATGAAAAAGGCAGGATTTTCTTTAACTTTTATCAATCCGAATTATCACAAAATCTGATTCAATCTAATTAACTCAAGTTGCAAGTTACTCTACTGTATAAGTCGGACGTGTTGACCACATTTGGCCGATTAGATTACAATTAACATATATAACTTAGCAACAAGCACTTAACTCTGGCCAAGGATGGTCAATCTACCTCGGTCAGATGTGGTCAAGGCCACCGGTTTTTCCAGTATACTATAAAGAGTAATGCAAATGCAATTATTATCTGCCATAATCACCCAAGTGGTAATATGCAGCCAAGTGAGGCTGATATACACCTGACAAAAAAGATTAAGGATGCATTAAAACTGATGGATGTACAGTTGCTTGATCATTTGGTTATAGTTTCAGAAGGGAAGTATTATAGTATGGTAGATGAATGTATTTTGTAATAAGCAGTTAATGTTTCATATATCTTTTAAATGCTCCGCCACACATATAAACCAGAGACACTATTTATTAAATTTTCTGACCTTAAATACACCACATTCTGCCAATTATTCATGAAATGTGTTAACAACCTAAATTCTAAACTATTTCACAAAGTCGTTATTAAAGAATCATTAGCGTAAACTTCAATTTTTTCAATTGTACCATCAGTGTCATAAGCCGAAAAATAAATATCAATTATTTCTCCCGGTTTATAAATAAAATTATCATTGGAAGGATATGTAATTTCTATATGAGGGATATAATTATAGGCAAGTAAATAGGATAATTCATTTCCATATCCTATTCCAGCACCATTAACCGCATATGATCTGATGTAGTATGTTGTTTCACTTAGCCCGGTGATTTTAGTTTCATAACTTCCGCTACCAGAGCCATCATTTGTCCAAATTGTATAAGGATCAAGATCACGTAGAGTTAGATTTTGATGAGTACCCAAACATATTCCTTTCTGAAAAATGTCTGATCCTCCGTCATTAATAATGTTTGTTCTTATCGTTACTTCAGATGACGTAAGCCCAATGATTTCTGCAGTGAGTTGCGGTAAATCTGGATTTTTAAAGCAAGCGACCAGATAAAAGTTTATGCAAAAAAGGAGGCAAATCTTAATTGCTGATTGACGGAACGGGTGATGATTTGCATTTATCATGGCATCTTTTCTTTATAGAATTATAATAGCTTAATATGATATCCGAAACTGAATGCGACCGGCCATGGCTCCCTGACATCATATCCGATAAGTTTCATATCATCTATTGCATTATGATATGCATCAGGTCTGAATGGGACTATTACTTCAAACCTCCAGAATGATTTTCCGGATCTTTTAGATTTCAAAATCAATCCGGTACCGACACTTGGACCATAGTAGGTCGTTTTACTTGTAACATTTCCTTTAACAATCAATACTGCATTGTAACCGTACATGCCTGAAATATGAAAGTTTACCCTTTTTTCGTTTGGAAAATTCAACTGTGCTACGACATTATACCCTAACGCATTCAGGTTATAACCCAGGCCACCAAATAAACCGATTCTATCAGCAGGGAAAAAAGATAAGTGTCCTCCAAAACCGCCATAGTCCAATCCAGCACCGATGCCGACATTTATTTTCCCTGGAAGCTGGGCAAGGGTATTGCGCGAGACTAAATCCAATAAAATTATTGACAATATTAAAAGTTTTTTCATGGCGACTAATGATATACAATTGATATACAATTATGGAACTCTTAAGATAACTTATGCAAGGAACTTATATAAATTTTGGTGGAATCAATGGCAGTAATATTAAGTTAGTCAGAAGGAATTCTTGACAAATCCGGGATATTTATAGCATTTTCCTCAATTATCTCATAAGCGCTATAACCTTCCCCAGCATGTAATAAAATAAGCAGACCAATAAGAATTGTCTTTTTCATGATAATAGTGTTTTTTATCATGAAAAACAATAAGACAGTTCAACTTTACAAAGTTATACCATGTTAAAGCTAAAGTCAAATTTATTTTTGCCACTCAACCAAGCCCCATTTTCAAAGGACCTGGTGAATGATTAATAGTGCTGTTGATAATCGAAATTAATATGATTTAGAGAGCAATCCGAATACCTTCTATTGGGTTGGATCTCTCTAAGGCCAAAAAAGGTAGGTTATTTTCAAAAGCCAGTCCGTTTTATAATTGATGGCCATGTATAAAAATATCCAAATCCATACTATGGCCACTTTTCGGCTGCATTTGTGATTCAAATTGCCGTAGCCTTTTATTCTCCGTCAATGCAAGTTTTCGGTAACCCAGGTTGGCTACCAGATAAATACCAGGCATTCTTAAATTTCCAATAAATCTTTTAACAATACTGAGTATACTATTAAAGGCAGTCTTGGTATTGATTTCACCAACTTGCAGTTCTAATGGCGTCATATTCTTAGGTTGGAACACTACGGTATGGTGGTCATAATATCCCCATTTTTCATGTAAAAGCCTACCTTGCTTTTTAAATTCTTTATATACACGGGTACCGGGATAGGGTGTTAACACATTGATAGATGCAATGCTTATACGATTTTTTATTAAAAACTTTACTGTTTGCCCAAATGTCTCATTTGTATCTTCATCAAAACCGAAAATCACGGAGGCCTGTATTAAAATACCCATTTTTAATATTTTTTTAATACTTTGTTTGGTGTCTTCTATGCTTTTCAGCTTTTTATATTTTTGGTTGTTGGCGTCCACAACACTTTCCAATCCAATAAACAGTCCTTTGCACCCGCTTTTTTTGGCCAATTTCATCATCTCTATATCCCATGCAAACGAAATGGACGATTGCCCGATCCAATTAATTTTTAATGGTATCAATGCCTTGAAAAGCTCCTTGGCATACTTCGGATTAGCAATAATATTATCATCAAGGAAAATATAATTCCGGGACTCTGATGCCACAATATCTTTCACCACATTTTTTACGGGTATATGCTTGATTTTCTTGCCAAAAATATCCGATACACAACAAAAATCGCAATTATAAGGACATCCCCGTGTGGTTTCTAAAGGCACCAATTTATAAATCCATTTATTAGACAACATTGAAAAATCTTTGGGTATATATCGGTCTAAATCCGGGTTGGGTTCGTGATATATCCGCTGCAGGTTATTGCTTTCAATATCTTCCAGTATTTTCCCCCACACTCCTTCTGCTTCTCCAATCACTACAGCATTGGCATGTGCAAGTGCCTCATCGGGCAATATTGTGGGGTGCACACCTCCCATTACTACTATTTTGCCTTTCTCCCTGAATGCATCGGCTATCCTGTATCCGCGATAAGCATTAGAGGTCATGCAACTGATGCCAACAACATCACATTCCTCATTCGGATCCAATTGCATGCATTCCTCTTCAACTATTTTTACTTTATGTTGCTTTGGGGTAAGGCCCTGAAGTATATACAATGCAAGTTGGGGTATCAAAATGCCTCTGTTGGTAAATTGGTGTTGGTCCCTAATAGGCGAAACTAATAAGATTTTCATTACATAGTTTTTATTGTTAAAGATGACTGGCCTCTAACAGCCCGGCAATAAAGGGAGTGTGTGTTATTGGCGTCAGCCGCTGGTGTGGTTTTTGTCCTCAGGGCACAAAGTTTTTTAAACACTACGTGTATAGCGGTACAATGTTGATTAAGTGACGATAAGTTACCTTTCATGATAAAGAAATTTAAACAAAAGAGCGATCGCGGTATAATTCAGTTATTCAGTTGTTAAGTGGTCGAAAGGTCCCCGGCAAAAACTGTGACGAACAACTTACCTTTATTGTCCGTATTATGACCAGAATTTCTTTTTGATTGTTCAGAAATGAGTTCTATTATACTTTCTCAATAATTAGTATGAAGTCAATCTTTGATTTGATTCCATAGATTTGAGAAAGTGTAGTCTTTGCATAATTCGGAATTATCGAAACGATTTCTCCATCTAATCCATTCAGAAATGTTTCCAGTCTCTCTTGCATTGAGTCACTATCGACTTCTAATCGGTGTATTTTATACTTCATTGCAGTGATTATTATGGGATTGTAGATCGTCAAAATAATTAGGACAAAAGTTATGTGTTTTGCGAAGTGGTATTTTGTTAATTCTCATTGATTAAAATTAAGCAATTATTTCTTTTACCTGATTTGGTAATTCCAGTTTCCTTTAAATGTATTTCATTCTCCTGTCTTTCATGGTCCTGTATTTTGTGTCTTTTCGCTTATTTCGTATCTGATCGTCCCTGCCGTAGTACACATCAGCAGGTGTAAGATTATCCAGGGATTCATGATATCTTTCATTATTGTAATAATTAATAAATTCAGATAAGCTTCTTTCGAGTTCTTCCGGTGAATAGTAATTATCAAGTTTAATCACATTTTTCCCCATGAGGCAAGCTGGTATTTACACCATGATAGCTGTCGTAATTATTCGACTATTCATTGGTGCTAACAGGCATCTGGGATCAGTGTTGGT
>Ga0315547_1001239_pt1 | contig 20851 bp, 15 predicted proteins | sample SalMarSW160240MG_2_FD_202542 | JGI IMG/M metagenome (GOLD analysis project Ga0315547, IMG submission 202542) | Salt marsh sediment microbial communities from the Plum Island Ecosystem LTER, Massachusetts, United States - Salt Marsh Sediment SW1601-240 ...
CCGCTGGTTCAGAAACTAAAGTCCATGGTGAAGGGACCCATGCCTTCCTCACCTGACGATTTCCAGAAAAGGAAATGGTTTCAGAAAAGGATTTAACTTGACCTTTGCCTGCCCCGTGAACTGCAGTCGGCTTTCATATTTCTCCGGAGGGGTTCGGCATTTGTCATTCTCCGGCTTCGACCGGAAGGCTGGATAAGGGAGATTCATTTTGTTTCTTAAAACCAATAACGACGGAGGCGGTTTCAATCTGGAGGGGCTTATTTTCGATCTGGACGGGACTCTCATCGATTCCATAGAGGTCTATTACACGATGATGAAGACGGTATTTGAAAGGCTCTGTTGGCCCAAAGTGCCCAGAAAGGTCATGCGCAAAGCCATCAAGGATGACGGTTTTGAGTGGGGCTTTGTGGTGCCTCCAGGATCCAGTCGCTCCGATGACGAACTCATTGCCGAGGCAAGGGAGGTCATCAGAGAGGTATATCCCCACGTATTCGAGGACACGGTCCATATGGTGCCTGGAGCCGATAAGCTTTTAAGAAGGCTTCATGAACATAGGGTAAAGCTGGGCCTTGTGACTTCCACTCTTGCAAGGTTCATTGAGTTTAAACTGATTCCGTTGAAAAAATGCGGGGTCCATGATCTCTTTCACACAGTGATCACCCTGGACGATGTGGAAAACAGGAAGCCCTCCGGCGACCCCCTGTTGGAGTGCGCAAGGAGGATTGGAGAAAACCCCGGAAAATGTGCCTACGTCGGAGACACAACGGGAGACATGGTGGCCGGAAAAGCGGCAGGAATGAGGACCATTGGTGTGTTGACCGGGCTGGATGACTATGAGGCGCTCAAGGCAGAGGGTCCCGACATGATCGTCGAGAGCGTCTCTCAGTTGCCTGAGCGTCTGAGCCTGTGAATCTGAATCGATTTTACTGGCACCAAGAAGAATCTGTGCCTTAAAAGTACTGAATTCATGAATTGACCCGTCCGGCCTTTGCGGAATGGCTGGAGAGCGAAAAATCGCCTCTCGTCCCGGGCTCGGCCAGTTTTTGGTTACGGCCCAGGGCCTACATCAGCATAGACAAGTAAACGATCTCATGAAAGAGCCACTTACAGAAATCGTCATCCCCAAGGAAGAGGCGGTCTTTTTTCTGGACAAGCAGGGCTTTTGGCACCACAAGGAGCAAGGGAAATTCGAAAACAGGAAGATCATCGATTCCTTCCATTCCGGCATTCGGAAAGATGAATACGGATATCACCTCAGACAAAGGCTGGGGAATCACATTGAGAAAGTCTACTTCCACTGTGAAGACACGGCCTTGTTTGTCTTCGATGTGATCGAGAGAGACACAATTTTTTTGGTTCTGAACACGAAGAGCAAGGTTCGGCTCAAACCAAGAAATCTATTTGTAAAGGGCGCCAGTCTATACATGCGCTCCGGAGAACACTGGATCAAATTCACGGAACACAGCCTGATCCGGATTTTGGATCTTCTCGATTTCGAAGGGGATCAATATTTCATCACCGTCAAGGGAAGACGCTACAGGATAGCTGAACCGAAGAAGGAAACCCCTTGAAATTGTTCAGTGTACGCCTCCCGGTATTCTTTTCGGCATAATTTTCTGTATATTTTATCCGCCTTTGCAGAAGACCACGGGCTTGTCCGCCACAAGTACGGCGGGCTTGCCCGTGGATGAATGCGCACATGCTTGTTATGCTACGGCGCGATGTCGCCCCCAAGCTACTGCGGATAACCGCGTCGAAGCCGAAGGCGAAGACGGGTATTTTATGAGGGACCACGGGTTTACCCGTGGGGCTCCATCGGGTAAGGTTCAGTTTCGCTTAGAACGGCTATTGCTTATCCCCCTGGACTGCCTTGATTACAAAGGGTCCTATCTATAAACGCCGTATTCTTTCGTAAAATCCATCATGGCTTTTATGTTTTCAGGTTTTGCCTCGTCAATTGTTGCCCCGGCGTCGACGATGAGACCTCCTCCTTTTCCTGCTGTATCGATAAGCATCTTGCAGTAATCTCTTACCTCTTGGGGGGATCCCACGCACAATAGAGAATTGGGAACGTTTCCGGATATACAGGCGACATCGCCCAAGATCTCCTTTGCCTTTTTAAGGTCTACCGTCTCAAAATGATACAAAACCTTTCCTTTCGGCACATCGCTTATCGTTTCCAGGCGAGATGTATACCCACCCTCAGTATATGGATATGGTATAAGTCCCGCGTCAATTATTCCCATCATGAGCTGTTTGAGGAAAGGCCAATAGAAGATTTTATATTGCTCCAAAGACATGAATCCGTCAGCGCCCTTATGGAGCGGGATGAATACCATGGGAATTCCGCCTGCCGCAGCTCTCCGCGTTGCCACCCGTATCATTACTCTTGTGGCCTTCTCCAGTGCGTCAAGAAGCTTATCGGACCTTCGATACATATCCAACATCATCCCGCGAGTTCCTCTGAAATTATCGCCGATAAGGTCAAAGGGCGCGTAGGTGGCTACAAAGAAAAAGGAATTAAAACCCAGTTCTTTCATCTCCTGATTAAATGCCCGCAAATGAGTGACCCATTTCAGTGATTCTCGCGCCGCCTTTAAGAGAGTCTGGAAGGCCTCTTGAATCTCCGGCGTCCCCATAACTGCCAGCCCTGCACTTGGGGCGCCATAGTAGTAAAATTGATCCAGTATGCCCGGGAGATTGCTGAAAGGTTTCAGCGCTCCATATATGCGGGGCATGTACTTCATGATCATCCAATCCGAGGGGTTATCAATGAACTCATCGTACTCATCCGGCTGCATATATTCCCCTTCCACGAACTGATACATCAGATCCGGCTTAACTCCATGGCCGGGCCATTTCAGTTGCTTGAGGTCGAGGGCTTCCAAGACCGGGCCTGAACGGAAAAGGGCCGGGCCTGCATACATATCCGGCTCAAAATCGATAATCGTTTTTTTGTACGCCTGATATGCCTTTTTATAGTCATACATAGCCTCTTGACAGGTAATGCCTGCATAGTAGGCTGCGAAAAATTCGAAACATGGTATTAATGGGACTCTGTCAGGCACTCCCAGCTCAATGGCATCCCTTACCCTTTTTTCCCTCTCTTTACCGAGATCTTCATTCGTTTTGTTCATTCTTTACTCAGCTCCTCTATCTCTTAGAAATGCACTCCGCAAACGGTTCTATCAAACTGGATAGAGCCGATAAGTCTATGAAATCTCGTCAGGCTGCTATATTTTATATCCTTTAGACAATCATCTTTATGCTTTTCCCCTGATGCAGTCTTTCAATAATTTGCCTGTTCCGGATTTTGGCACCTTGTCTATAAACACATTATAATAATAGAAAGAATGTTCATTTTCCTCATCTTGAATATAAATCCCATTTTGTTCTAGCGAGCCGAAAAAGCAAGTATCGCGATACGATCGCGATCTTTCCATTTGTCCCTGTTTTTAGAAGAACACGCATCAAAAACATTGATAGAAGTCCCTTTACGTAAATCAAAGCATAGGCGATTTTGCCTTGTGTATCAAGGGTGAAGTGGACGCATTATGTGGTAGACCTTATTTTAGGTGGACTTGCCTGTCGGCAGACAGGGATGAGATCGAGGATGAAAAGGCATTGAGGGGTGAGGAAGGGAGAGTTGAGGCCATATATTCGCGCAAAGGACGACAGTTGCTCGAAAAAGGCTTTCCATATCCCCTTAATTCGCCTCTAAATTCTAAAAATCAGGCGGGCCGTTCGAGAGCCCCTCAGCCTTGAGACCAGTCGGCGAGCTCAGGTCGAGCTGCTCGGGGCCGAAAGGCCTCCAGGCCGAACGAGAAGGTCTCCGGACTATCTGCATGCGGTCACGCACAGGGAGGCTCAGGGGCTACATAAAGCTGCATTTCTCGGAATCGGGTCATCAAGATGGCATTCTTGTGTTTTTCCTGTAGCCTTTGGGAGGGGTGCTTGTTTAACATTCGACAGGCTTAGATGCTTAAGGATCTTCTTAATATTTTGCTCGTCCCCGGTAAAGGATACAATGTTCATGTTCCCTGGCACTTGGAAGACGGTAAAGGATCCGCTTTCCCGGATCAAGTCCGGCAGAGGCTCCGATCTTCTGAATCAATCTTGCCCAGTTTTTCGGCACTCCCCGGCCCAGACCGATTGCCATAGTCGGCTTTTTCATGCTCTCTGTGCCAATTTTGTTGCTTCATTCAAACTGGGCGAGTTGCGGACCTGTTCGTCCTGCCCTATAAAAAGGAGGATTTGTATTGACATATAAAATATCCGGTATATTATACATATCATTATGAGTCATCCAAGATTGCTCGAAGGTATATTGCAGGCCAGGGCCTCACAGGAAAAGGTGCGCCTGATCTTCGGGGCGCGGCAGACCGGAAAATCAACCTTGCTGCAAAGGATGGCGGACGCGGATACCAGGGTCTTCAACCTCCAGGAACGCCGGACACGGCTGGAGCTGGAGCGCGATCCGCATGTGTTCACGCAGATCCTGGAGGCCGACAACAGGAGTCCCATGGTTGTTTGCGTGGATGAGATTCAGAAGGTGCCGGCCCTCCTGGACGAGGTCCAGTATCTGTACGACGCCCATCCCGGCCGCTACCGCTTCCTGTTGACCGGAAGCTCGGCCAGAAGACTGAAAACCTCATCGGCAAACCTCCTGCCAGGCCGTGCACATCTTTTCCACCTGTGCCCGCTGATCCTCAGGGAACGGCGGGGCAGCACCGAATCCCGAGTGTTTTCATTACCGGTGGAAGGACTCGAAACGGGTTTCCCCGAACCCGTGCTCGACCATCTATTGCTTTTCGGCAACCTGCCGGGGGTAACCCTTGAGAATGAGGAGACCAGGGTCAAAACCCTCGAGAGCTATGTGGACCTCTATTTGGAGGAAGAAATCCGGCGGGAGTCTCTGGTGCGTAATGTGGGCGCCTTTCAGCAGTTTCTGGAACTGGCGGCAACCGAGTCGGGCCTCATCATCAACCTGACCAATATCTCCCGGGAAAGCGGCGTGCCTGTCGCAACCCTTCGCACGTATTACCAGATGCTGGAAGACACCTTCGTGGGATATCGTATACCGGCTTATGGCGCCGCAGGTCGCAAGCGGGTGCTGACGACGCCTCGCTTTCTGTTTTACGACAACGGGGTGCGGAACGCGACTGCACGCTACCATTTTTCAGACGATCTGTTGAAGACCCAGATGGGGCTGCTTCTCGAGAACTGGGTGGGACAGGAGTTGATGGCCCGCTGCCTCTATGCCGGCCGAGCCTATCGCCTGAGTTTCTGGCGCACGGCGCACGGAGCCGAAGTCGATTATGTGCTGGAAACACCTGATGAAGTTATTCCTATCGAGGTGAAGGCTACGGAATCGCCGTCCCTGGCAGACGCCTCGCAAGTGAGGCTGTTCCTTGAAACGTATCAAGAGCGGGCGCGGCGCGGTTTCATCGTCTGCCGCTGTCGAGAACCCCGGCATTTGGCCGACAATATCGAGGCTGTTCCCTGGTCATGCCTTTAAAACGACGTGCGGATACCGATAAACATTGGGATTATGCGGAACTGCGCTATCGAGCTTTATGGATAAGAAGTCGCTTTTTGTAGGTAGAGGTATGGGTAATTTCGCCTTGTCTTTCAATGGCAAGGACTGCCTGCTGGAAGCGGGGGGTTGAGCAGCAGAGAGAATTCTCAGGGATTACAAATCAAGATGTTCCCGAATATACTTGACTGCATTCCGAAAGATGGCGATTCCTTCTCCCTCTTCTTTTTCAACCTGCTTTCCCATCCGCGCTAACTCCTCCCTTTTCCGTGTCCAGTCCGGGTGGTTGGTGTAGTGATTGTAGGCCTCGGGGTGGGGCATCAAGCCGAATATCCTGCCCGTTGAGTCGCAGATCCCGGCAATATCAAGAAGGGATCCGTTCGGATTGAGGGGCCGGCTTCCCTGAGCGAGGTTCCCTTGAGCATCCACGTACTGCATGGCTACCTGGCGGTGCTCGAACAGCTCGTCGATCACCTCCTTTTCGGCGAAGAATTTTCCCTCGCCATGCCTGACAGGGAGCTCAAGAGTGGAGATTCCCCTGGTAAAGACACAGGCTGCGTCCTCTCTCACCCTGAGCCTGACCCAGGTGTCGATAAAATTGCCTGAGTCATTATAGGTGATCGCCACCTTCCTTGAGCGGTAGTCCCCGTCTATGCCCGGGAGAAGCCCGAGGTTTACCAGGGCCTGAAACCCGTTGCAGATCCCGAGCACGAGCTTTTCCTTCCCGATGAACTCCTCGATCTGTTCTCCGATATTGTATCGAAGTTTGGCGGCCATGATCACGCCTGCTCCGTGATCGTCCCCCCAACTGAACCCTCCCCCGAGCACCAGGATATGGTAGTCATCGAGGCTCAAACGGGCATCCCCCTCTTGGGAGCCGATAAGCTCATTGATGTGCACCCTTTCGGGGTCAGCACCCGCGATCTTCAAAGAGAAATCGGTCTCGTAATCACAGTTGAGGCCGTATCCGGTAAGTACAAGGGCCTTGACCGCCTTCATATCAGATTTCCAAAGGGTTTCATCCATGCGTCTTTCAGATCGCGCACCGGCTCCCGGAGGATGGTTCTTCCGTCTGTCCCTGAAACCGTAAGCAAATCACCGGGGTTCACCCTCCCCACGCAGGCATAGTCCATCCCCGCCATTAGATGCTCAAAGGCATCCTTGTGTCTTGGATCAATAGTCGCGATACACCTGCCTGCAGACTCGGAGAAGAGCAGCCTCGTATTGCAGAGCCCTTCACGAGCCAGCACGGACCTGAGATCGATGTCCATGCCCAGGTTTCCCCCCATGGCACAGAACGCGAGATGGACACCCAGGCCGCCTCTTCCCACAGCATGACAGGAGGCGATGAGCCCCTCCTGCATTGCCCGGTAGAGGGAGTGGTAGAGGGGAATCACCTTTTCCGTGGAAACCGTCGGTACATTGAGCCCTACCCAGCCCATCATCTGATAGAACTCCCCTGCACCCAGCTCATCCCTCGTCTGCCCGAGGATATACACGAGGTCGCCGGGCGCCTTCAGGTCCATGGTCACGCATGTGCGTATGTCGTTCACCAAGGTGGTGGCGGTAAACTGAAGCGTAGGAAGGCCAGATACCTTCCGGCTTATCCCGAAAGCTCCCTTTACCTGGCCGTCGATATACATGCTGTCCTTGCCTGAGAGGAGCGGTATCTCAAAGGCAAGGGTGTAGTCGCGAAGCGCCCAGCAGGCCCGTACCAGCTGTGCAGCCTTGTAGTTACCATCGGGATTTTTGACCCGATCATAGATGACCGTGGGCCAGCAGAAGTTGTCCACTCCTCCGATGAGCCCCGGATCGCCACCCACAGCGACAAGCCTTCTCACCGCCTCATCGATGGTTACTGCGGTCATATGATAGGGATCGATTAAGGAGTAGAACGGGTTAATCGTTTGGGTGAGAGCGACTCCCTTCAGGGAATCGAGAATCGGCCGCACTACCGCTGCATCGCTTACCATATCCCGCTCTTTTCCCACCAGAGGTTTAATGATGCTCCCTCCCTGGACCTCATGGTCATACTGCCTTTGGATCCAGTTTTTGGAGCAGATATTCGGCCTCCCCAGCAGCTCCTTAAGCAGGCTGCCGTGATCTTCGGGTTCATCCCACACCGGTTCGGTGAGCCCCCGTGCGTCCGGCTGGAGCCACTGGGCATCGAACTCCCACTGGGGAAAGGAGGATTTCAGGAGATCCATTCTTATATAGGCGCAGGTTGTACCGTCAAAGGTAAGGTGGAGGTAGCCTGTGTCGGTGTAGCGCCCGATAACGGTGCTCTCAACCGCGTGCTGTTTCGAGAGTGCCATAAACCTGTCCATGTTTTCAGGCTTCACCGCTACGGTCATCCTTTCCTGGGATTCGCTCACCCAGATCTCCCACGGGTCGAGCCCCTCATATTTGAGGGGAACCTTTTCGAGCTCCACAAGGCAACCATTCGACCACCTGGCTGACTCCCCTACGGATGAGGAAAGCCCTCCCCCGCCGTTATCGGTGATAAACTCGATGAGCCCCTCATCCCTGGCCTCGAGCAGGAAGTCGTGCATCTTTTTCTGGGTATAGGGGTCTCCTATCTGGACGTGGCCTGCAGGGGTTGTTTCGCTGTACGTTTCTGATGCAGCGGTCACCCCATGAATGCCGTCCTTTCCAACCCTTCCCCCGCACATGATGATCAGATCTCCGGGATGTGTTTCCTTGAGATGAGAAGAGGCGCCGCCCACCGTGGCGGGCATGATTCCCATGGCGGTGACAAACACCAGGCACTTACCCATGTACGACTGATCGAAGAGCGCCTGCCCATAGGGGGTGGGGATGCCGCTCTTGTTTCCACCGTCCCGCACGCCCTCGATCACGCCGTCCAGGAGTCTCCTGGGGTGAAGGTGGGGTTTGAGTTCGCCCTTGTAGTCCCTGGGTCCCACGCAGAATCCGTAGGCGCCCATGATCAGCTTCGATCCCTTTCCCGTGCCCAGGGGATCACGGTAAATCCCCACTATACCCGTGATGGCGCCTCCATAGGCCTCCATGTTGGAGGGGCTGTTGTGGGTCTCCCCTGTAATAGTGTAGTAGTGATCCTCGTCGAACCGGCCTACTCCTGCGTTGTCCCAGAGCACTGAGATGACCCAGTCCTTTTTCTGCTTGATCCGCAGTGTGGGCTCCTCGATGCAGGTCTTGAAGGGGTTGTCGACTATTTCTTTCCGGCCGGTAGAGGTGTTGAGGTATCTGAAAAGACCCCTGAAGGTGTTGTGGTTGCAGTGATCGCTTCTCGCCTGGGATAGATACTCCAGCTCCACATCGGTGGGAAGATCGAGGCCGACGGCTCTTCTCTTTGACCGCACATCAGGGTCCAGGAAATACTTGCGCATCACCGGGATATCGCTCGGGTGCAAGGCGAGGCTCCGCTCCATCGATAGTCGTTGCAGCACCTCATCGCTCTCGATGGAGAAGGTGCGCACCTGGGGCCGGTTTTTGAGAACGACCTTGGGAATAATGATCCCGATTCCCTCCGTATCGTCCCACTCATCGCCTCCGGGCTCACCGGGCTGTCTCCCCTGCCGGGCGGGTGTATATATCCGCCATTGCTGGATGATATCGTTTGCCAGGATCTCCCTGGCTATGGTTTCTGCCTCGCTTTTTTGTAACTCTCCCCGTATCTCGTAGATCTTGGAGGTATATACCGACTGATCGGGGCCGAACCTGATCCCCAAAAGGTCTTCTATGGCCTCGACTGCTGTGCTGCCTGCAGGGTCCCTCACGCCGGGCCTGAGGCCCACCCATATAATCCAATCGAAGTAATCTGCCATGGGACTGAAGGAAGATTCCTCGGTAACCGGATTGGTGAAGAGATCGGCACGAACCCTTTCCAGTTGTTCTCTTGTCAAGGGGGCGTCAATGGTAAGCACCCTGATAACCCTGGCATCGGTTACGTTCAGCCCGAAGTAGGCGGATGCCTTGCGGGCGATGGTGCGCCCCTCTGCATCGATCAGCTCCGGTTTCAGCCGTATCTCAAGTCTGGCGGGCATGGCGTTTCCTTATACGAATCCTCCTACGAATATTAGCGCGTCTTGGAAAACCACGTTCTCTCAGGGTAGTCAAAAATTCTCTGTTTGTACCTGGAGGTACAATACTAGGGAGTATTGGAGAAATGGAGTATTGGAGCATTGTAAACCATCGGAGCTGATACTCTCCACAGAAGCTCCATTGAAGACAGTGTTGGCGGGTCTGTCCTGAATTTTAAAATCCTTTCTCCAATTCTACCCCAGTACTCCAGCACTCAGTTCCTCCATCACTCCATTCCTCCACTTCTCCATCACCGCCGCCATCTGAGGGCACACCTTCGGCCCCTTTTGAGGGGCTCTAAACAAAGCTGCGTCATCTGAGCGTGGATTTTATTGTGCCCTTACTCTATTGGTTTTGAAGGAGAAGTCAACGATAATTTGTGGGCCATGGTTGTCATTTCTCCCGCAGGAATATATGATTATAAGGGTTACAATGAAAGGAGGTAAGCGGATGGAGATATACCTCATGCAGCACGGCCGGGCGCTTCCCAAGGAAGAGGACCCTGATGAAGGATTAAGCCCGGAGGGGAAAGAGCGGATTCACAGGAGCGGAAAGGCCCTCAAGAAGATGGGAATCGGTTTTGATGCGATCCTCGTGAGCACCAAGAAGAGGTCAAAACAGACGGCAGTAATTATCGCCGAGGAGGTGGGCTTCCCGGTTGAGAAGATCATAGAAACGGACAAGGTAAAGGCAATGACCCCACCGGAAGAGACGGTTCAGGTCCTTGCCGAGCTGTCCGGGTACAAAAAGATACTCATCGCCGGGCACCTTCCCTCCCTTGCCGAGGTAGCATCATCTCTTCTGACCGACGGCTCCAAGGCAACGGTGGAGTTCAAGAACGGCGGCTGTTGCAGGATCGACGTGGAGGAGTTCCCTACCCATACCGGCAGGCTGAAATGGTACCTCACGCCCGAGCAATTGAACCTGATGATTTAGTAAACCATCATGACCGGTTTTTGGTCACCCCCAGTCATGAAAATTATCCCCTCCCTGCGGGGGGAGAGGGTAAGGGTGAGGGGGTGTATTTTCACGGCAAAAAGCCGTCACCCCGTTGAAAAACGGGGTCCAGGTTTTTTATAGTGCTCTAAAACACTTGATTCCCCGGGGATGAGGGGAATGACGAAAGAGGCAGATCTCAGACTTTTAGGAGTTCGTCAATTGTATAACTTGATAAAGCCAATGAATCCGCTGATTTCCCATATATCGAAGCCGTTTTCGGTGATCATTCCTGTCTATAACGAGGAAGCTATTCTTGTAGCGAATACCGAGAGATTGATCTTCCATCTCGATCGATACGGGGTCAACTATGAGATCATTATAGGAAGCAACGGCTCGAACGACAGGACCTCTGAGCTGGGACGGATGCTCTCCGATACCCACAGCAGGGTGCGGTTCTTCCATCTCAAAGAGAAAGGGGTGGGAGATGCCTTTACGCAGGGGATCGCTACGGCGCGCTATAATGCGGTGGTTTCCCTAGACATGGACCTTTCCATTAATTTGAGCTTTATAGGGGAGGCCCTTGAATTCCTGGAGGCCGGTCATGACATAGTCATCGGCTCTAAGAAGGTGGGAGATGAGAGACGGTCGGTCTTGAGGAGACTCGGCAGCGATCTCTTTATCTTGACGGCCGGGGTTTTGCTGGGCCTTCCCTTTGAGGACTACTCCATCGGCGCAAAGGCGTACAGGCGAGATCTGCTACTCGAATATAACCATGGGATCGATAGAGGCACCTCCTATGTGCTCAATATCGTGTACCTTGCATTCAGGGACAAGAGGAAGGTGATCGAGATACCGGTGCAATGTGAGGATTACAGGGAGAGCAGGTTCAACATCATTTTCGAGGGGCTCTACCGCTTCCGGCAGCTTTTCAGGCTCTGGTGGGATGAAAAGCTATTACGTTAAGGCCTGAAGGATTTTCTTTCGCGTTTACGATCTTTCCGTCATTCCGGGCTTGACCCGGAATCCAGTCTTTTCAATAGGTTATAGACTCCGGCTTCCACCTGTCTGCGTACGCCGCACAGGCAGGCCGGAGTGACGATCTTGGTGACTTTTTGCGAGTTTGTCAGTCTTGCAATAACGTAATTACACACCTTGTTTTGTACCTTGAAACCGCCCATCTAATCATGAGAGTTATTTATGCTCGGTCTTTTCCAGCATCTTTTCTTTAAGCCAGAGGTTGATCAATGTCTCTGTAGATATCCCTTGCTGACGCGCATAATTTCTCAGTTGGACAATTAAATCTTTGGCTAATCCACAGTATTCCTTGCTGAAGCCTATATCTATATCTACATCCACATCTTCCATGAGGTCCTCATAGTCAGCAGTGCTATGGGAGTCCCAAAATGCCCAAAACTCTTCTAGTGAATGAAATTCGTCCGGCAAATTGTTGCGTTCAGTGAGTTGTTTATCACTTTTTTTCATAGCTCTTTTTCTCCTTTGTGTCCATGTCACGGGCGCTCAAAATGAATGAAGTCAAAATCTTTATCCTTTTACTCAACAGGCGATTCATAATGATTCTGTGTTGACACTGGAGAGAAAAGATTAAAATTGTTCCTCTCGATTTACGAGCGTTTTCAAGTTTTAGTAGATGGAAAGGGTAGCTCCTGATCTGCTAGCGGATGTAAAAAGCAGAGCTCTCATAATGAGGCCCTGCTTTTTGTTTTCATAAGAGCAGTGTCACGTTATTCTTCACTCCATAGGAGCCACTGTCCCTATAAAACACCCGGTACTTTCCATTATCGTAGTTCCTCCACCCGAAACCCCGGGAGGAGGAGGCGGCAGCTCAATGTCTTCGACCATTGCTGAGGCCTTGAGGGCAGTCTTCACCGAGGATGCCGAGAAGTAGCCCCCCTCTTCATCCTTTGGAACGAGCATGATGATCTCAGCAGTTCCCGGCACCTTGATCCAGTAAGCCTTACCTGGTTGGAGGGCGTAACCGGTTGTGAGCTGCTCGTAGCCCTCGTAAGGACCACTTCCCGTGTAATCCCACATATACTGCTGGGTAAAGGTGTTGTTGGTGCTGGTGATCCAGTAGTTGGTTATGCCGTCACTGACTGCGATCTTATCGATTGTAATCGGCGTACCCGACCAGAGAACGGCTATCATGTTCCAACCGGGGGAGAGGGGTATATCTAAATATCCGCCGTCAGGTGCGGGCTTACCCGAGAAGGTGATAGTATCCGTTAATGTGCTGATGACCCAGAAGCCTCGTCCCGGATATACCATAAGGTCCGCAAAGGCAGGATCATCCAACTCGATGTAGGAAGCTGTGCCCGGATCCCAGGCGAACACCCGCCAGATCCCTTTGTCATAGGGCCCGAGGGCATCCTCCATGGCATTCTTGAGGGCAGCCCCTGTGTGGAGTTCCACGGGCACGGTGAACATCCGGTAGTCGGTCGGATCCCCGGTGCCCCCGGGCAGGTCGAAGTCATGGGCGATATCGGCGATGAACTCATAGGCACCCATATCGTAACCTTCTCCTTTTGGCCTCGCATACCCGGCAAAGTCTATGGTAACCGAGTCGGTGGTGATTTTATCAATGCAGGGGGAACTCTCCTGCAGTTCATAGCTGGTATAGAGGGGATCGCCGGAGATGTTACCGTTGGTGCCCGTTTGATCGGCAGTGTCTCCCCCATACTGATCGGCAGTGTTGCCGTACACATCGTTATAGTAAATGATCGGGTTTCCTAAGCTGTTGTATATGCCATAGCCGCTGAAGTTGGTGATAATGTTGTATTTTATGTCTGGAGTCGTTGTTCCTGAATAATTGAGTATACAGATCCCATCTGAAGCACCTTCATCAATAGTGTTGTGGTAAATGAAGGGTGATGCGGTGCCGCCCGATTGAGCCGAAACCCCGATGCCACATTCGATATAATATGTGGTGGAGCCTATGTCATAAATAAGGTTATTGGTGATCATGGGGACGGCATATCCACCGCTGCCATTGCTGTTCACGCCAATGCCTATGTTGTTGGCATGGATCTCATTTCTCTCGATGTGTGGCGAGGCATCTGCTCCATCGCCCTCAATAAGGATGCCGGCGGGATAGTTGTTATAGACATTATTATTCCGTATATCGGGGCTGCAATTATACACATAAATCCCGCCTCCTTCCTCGGCCACGCCGTTATCATAGATTTCACATCCCTCAATAATGTTTCCAGCGCCGGAATAGAGCTTTATCCCCCAATCGGCAAAGCCTTTCACGGCTATGTTCTTGATGGTTACATAATCGGCGGTGATCTCAATGCCGATAATCCAGGTTATTGCATTAGTGCCGTCCAGAACCGGCATGCCCTCCCCGGTTTCGCCGATAATGGTTACGTTATCTTGAGTAAGAATGAGTTCCTCGTTAGGCTCTGTTTCGCCAGTAACTTGGTATGTGCCGGAAGCAACGTGAAGAGCATAGTCTCCCGCTGATCCCTCGTTTATGTGATGAATTGCTGTATGAAGGTTCCATGGGTTGCCCTGTGTTCCATCTCCCCAGAGGGGATTATCCGGGGCGGCATAATATTCACCAAAACTGTATTGCGGCTTGTCCTCGATGTTATTGGGGTCAGTCCCATTTGCTACCTCCTCACCATCGGAGTAGAGGTCGCCATCCGAGTCTGATAAAGTCGGATTGGTACTATTCTGATACTCGCCTACATTGCTCAGCCCGTCGCTATCCAGGTCTTCCGATGCATCATCAGTCAGGGGATCAAACCCATAGGATACCTCCCACCCATCGGACATGCCGTCGGAATCGGAGTCGGCATTATTGGGGTTGGTCCTGTTGTTGTATTCCTGAAGATCGGTGAGGTTATCAGCATCTCCATCTGCAGTGCCGTCGTGGCTGGCGGTATCGCCGAAATGGTCGATCTCCCAGATATCATCCATTTGATCGCCATCTGTGTCCAATAGATAAAATTCATCAGCATAAAGATCAACTGTTGTTGGGGTGCTTCCAGTTGTAACCATATCTGTGTTTCCTACATAATCTCCCGTTGTCTGCACGCCGTTAAGATCAGCATCCCACCAGACTCCTACGAATACCTTCTCGTTCTCCGGCACATCAGGCACGGTATAGGTCATGCCGGCACTGTATTCGGCGGGGTAAATGATCTTTCCACTAATAAAATAATCCGGATCAGCCTTGTAATCGACATTATATTGAAATACGCCTATGTAGATAGCCCCTTCGCCGTCATGGGCCGGCACATTCAATGTGACGGTTATTTCGGTAACAGGCTGAATTTGGAGGCACGTAGCATGATCCTCGCTCGCGTCATACCAATCCCTGCCCTGGGTGTATACGCGGATATATCTACCGGAGAGGTTGCCCATATCGGTTAATGGGACCTTCCATTCAATGGGGTCGCCAGTGGCATTGCCGGGGAAAGCATATCCTAGATAGGGTCCTCCAATTATCTCCCAATCGCCACTGTGGATAACCTCAGCTACCCAGGCTTCTCCATCATGGTACGCCAGAGCTCTTAATTCTCCCCAGCCATCATATCCGCACCCCTGGTTAGCCGCCACAAATGCATACCTTACGTCTTGACTCGGCGCCCCATCGTGGAGTGTCATGGCCAGGTAGAGATACTCGTTGTCCTTCGCGAGATAGAGCTGATTTATGTCTGTGCCGGGCAGGTCTGGGTCATTGTTGCCGGCAATGTCGGTAAACACCGGGGAAATTCCTGACCAATCAGTCAAAGCACCATCAATTACAATAGGCGTAGTCGGTTCAGCAATGTTTACGGTGCCGCATAACGCTCCGTCTAATTTCCAATCATTTTGGGTAAAATCGGGCAGGATGCCGCCCAGGGTAGCGTCATCGCCGAGGCCGTGGCCTGCAGTGCCGGCTATGGGGTTGCCGCATTCATTGAACTGGGGTAGGAAGTCTCGGACATTATAAGGGCCTGTATTGGGAGACGTTCCAGTCCCAAAGAAGGGATTGAGATCGATACGGGTGATTTTTTCTTCTACAACAGGGTCACGTATAGCGGTAAAAGTACCGGAAATTCTCCCTGTGTAAGTTCCTTCGGTGATTTCTGTTTTTTCCGTGTTTAGAGTTCCTGTAAATGTTACCCCCTCTACTTCAATGGTTATTTGATCGCCTTCAATCATAATGCAATCAAACCAGCCGCCACAGCCTACAAAATCGCACCCGTCCAGCCCGGAGTAGTTTCCCTCACTCATATTTCCCCAGAAATGTACCTCAAGCCTGTCTTCTGTAACATAATCAGTGAATATCCAGGTTTCTTCGCGGTCGACAAATTCGATTACGGGTTTTAAGGGGTCGGTCAGGTTGTTTTTTATTTTAACAAGCCGATTCCTGATGAATTCCTCGTGCAGGAGGTCGCAATCCTCAAGAGCTATCAGCTCCTCTGCACCATATTCGGTACCGGGATCGTTGCGGATTGCATCCGATGCAGCCAGATAGTCGTCGATTGCCCCCATAAGCGCTGTCCTTGCTTCGGAGAGTTGGCTGACTCCATTGCCAGAGGGAGTTGTCGTTGTGGGCAAGAGTTTTAAGAAATCCGGATACCTATCGAGAAATTCATTGGGATGAAAAAGATCATAATCCAGGTTGCCGAAGGCAACCAGCTCGCGGACGCTCACGTCAAGATCATAGGCGGAGATGATCAACACAAGGCTTTTTGCAGCCTTTAGCCCGGCCCTGAACAGGAGAGCATCCCCATAGTCGAATTCAATATCTGGATCTGTCTCTGAACCGATTAAGGAATTATCAATGATATGTTTCTTGGTATCGGGATCAATCGACCAATCTGTGATTGTTGTATCCAGATTTGCTATGGAGTCATTAAGGGCGTTCAGCAAAGGCCCTGCCAGAAAAGAACGTATCGTCTCCCCCGAGGGCGCCGTGTTGGGGAGCATCAACTTCTCTTCTTCCCAGTATTCGTGGTACTCGGTATAGATATGAGGCTCAAATTCGAGGGTATCAAGGTCATACCCGGCACGGGAGACGCCGTACTGGGCCAAAAGGTCGGTAAGGCCTCCGGCATCCTCTGTCAAGGCCAGATCAAAAAGGCGGGTCAGGGCAAGATAGGCGTTGATTACAGGATCGCTCGGATATGCGGCTTGGGCCTCTTCAAAGATGGAATGGGCCTCTAAGATGCCATCCACCGTCTTCGAAAAGAATGCAGTTTCACCCTCTGTAATATACTCCTGAACAGTCTTAGTCTCTGCACTGGCAGTACCTGTCAAACCTAAGACTAATAGGGCTGTGAAAAAAATCGTTAAAAGTCTATGCATTTTTTTACCCATGGGCAGCACCCCCTTAACCTCAATGTCATATAGAGCCAACATTGTCTTATGCCTAACTTATTGATGAATGTGAAATAGGTCTCAGAAATATATCAGTGGTTAAGCGATTTCCATTCCACTGTTTTTCAGGCGTCTTCAAGATAAAGTGCCGGTCCGTTCTAAAAATAGCCTCTTGAGGAAGCATACTGAGAAGTTCCGTTGTGAGAATTTGGGAACCAGATATAACCCTGACATTCCCCCTGAAGAGGATATCCCTCTGTTTTAACCGTATGATTCCGGAGGACGCTGAGATCTTTGTTACTACAGAATCTTCATCATGAAGCTCGATAATAATCGGTTTCAGCACCACTGAAGAAACCCGCTTTCCCGGAAGCGGAGGCAGGCTTTCCTTCGAAAAGATATCGTCAAACCTGAATCCCTGCTCAGGCTCGGGGATGTCCTGTACCTGGTCAAGCTTTTTCCCGGGCAACCTATTAGAATCTGCGGGAACAGGCTCCGTCTCAGTTGATAAAACCTGTCGCGTTCTATGCGCGGGCGGATTCTCCCCGGATAGGGTTTCTTGTTCTCTGCCCTCAATGTGCTTATTCGAATCTTTCGGCCTATTTTTTTGCACCCCAGCCTTTCCGTAAATATGGACAACAGCATTCTTGAATACGGGCTCATTCATGAGGGCAAATCTAAACGACCCGAGTTTTTTCTTTTGTATGCTGAATGTATCGGCCTTGATTGAGATAGTTGTTTTTCCTTTATAATCGGCTTCATAGTGGAAGCCCCTGATTTCATGCCCGGCTCTTTGGTTGCCGTAGCTCGGGGTATCGATGGGTTCATGTATGGAATATGAACTGCGGTGGTGAAAGGCTGAAAAAAGAGTGCCCCCTGCGATGGTAGCTGCAAAAAAAAGAAATAGGATTGTAATACGTTTCCTGCTCATTGCCATGGGAATATCTTGCAGTAGCCCTTTAGATATTTATAGGAAATTAACCCTTTTCCTCAAAAGCCGGCACCTCTTCATCCATCTACTGCTGATCTGACGGCGGTTGAGGCGGACCGGGCAGTGTGGTCGTGGTTATTTCAGGCATTGTGCTGGTCGTGGTTGTCGTGCTGGTCGTGGTTGTCGTGCTGGTCGTGGTTGTCGTCGTTGTCGTAGTAGAGGTCGTGGTTGTGGTGGCTGCTTCAGAGGTTGTCGGCACCTCAGTGGTGGTCCCCTCGGTCGTGGTCGCTCCCGTTGTTTCAGTGGTGGTTGGGACAGTAGGCACGTCCTCAAGTTCTTCCTGGAGGGCTTTCAGTTGCTCCTCGGTCACGAGAACAGGCTTCGAGGGCGCTCCCCCTCCTATAATATCAGCCATAAGATCCTTGGTGAGCACGATATATTCTTCCGGTCTCAATGCATTGGCCACCTCGATCATATCCTCAAAACAGACTACCTTGGTGATGGTATCCGACTGGACCCACACCAGGAACACGGTGCCCCGAACCCCCACGACCGCAGTTGGTGTTCCCACCTTAAAGCCCCGTTCCCTGAATCCGATCAGTTTCTTTGCGAAAACCCGGAGTTTCCCCATTCCCATTCTAAAGAAGGCGCTTCTCTTTTTCTCCTCAGGGAGAAATGAGAAATCGTCCAAGTGAAGGTCTGCCTCTTTACCCATACTCAGGATGCTGCCGTCAAGGAGATCGATTCTCAGGGCCGAGTCATCTGCCGTCCTCACCCTGTCATGGAGAAATAAGGGCATGCCTACATATGCGGTGATGGGACTTATTACCCCCTCCCGGATAACCTGGGCCGTTCCCTTGAGCTTTGAGACATTTCCGACCAACTGAGCGGCCTGGGCGGAAAGGGGCAATACAATTGCAAAAAAGAGAATCCCGACGATCAAATAGGTTGCTCGTTTCATGGAATAATCCCCTTTCTCACGTTGGGCATGGGGACTGATGAATAGTTTCGCACGGCTTCTCTTCCCCATACAGTGAGATCATAATGAATGTTACAGGAAAAAGACAATACGCATATCGTATGATTTTACCAAAATCTTACTAATATTTTAGTATTAAAACCCGGCAAACGCGTAAAAAGTCCCCTCTCCAGTCCTCTCGTGGGAGGGATGAAGGGAGGATGAAAACCTTCGCCCTCTCCCATTCCTGGCCGGGCAGGCGAGGGAAAGGGATTTTTCGACTTTCTCGAAACCATCAAGACCTTAAGACAAATTTTTCTATTAGAACAGGGCCATGATCATAAGGCCGTATACGTTCTTTTCGAATTCATACGGGTCTATGCCGCTACTCGATACGTTGGAATCGTTTCGGGTGTGACTGTAAGAAAATGCGAGTTGCAATATATCAAAGAGCGGCTTGGAAATAGAGAGCGAAAGAATATATTTCTTGTCCTCACGTTCGCCGGTGGCCGAGTAAAAGGGATTCATCTGAAAGCCTGTTTTCTCATAGGTAAGCGAGACATCGGCCCGGGTTCCCCACCACGGCAAGGCCGATCCAAGGCCCAAGAGGAGTTGATAATAATCATAGGAAAAAATCTCCTCATCGGCATCCTCGGAACCATATTTGAATCCCGCCCTTGGATAGAGGCCCCTGTCTGGTACTGTATAGTACTGAACGATCCCGATGGAAACCTGGCTGGCATCGGAGGTGACCTCATCCAGGTAATTTTTGTCCTGATGGTTGAGGGTGATTTCGCTCTTTAGATTACGAGTCTCAACAATAGTGAAAACAGGGGTGAAGGCGCTCATACTTAGTTTTTCTTCGCCGCCTGCATTATAGTAACTATAATCGTACTGAAGCCGAGCATAGAACGGATGATATCCGGCATTTAGGTAAAGATGGGGTATAACCCCCAAGACATTATTGTCGATGAGATCCTGGTATGCCACACTAAAGCAAGAGAGCCCTGCGCCCATTTCCAGTTTTTTTCTGTTGAGGAACTTATAGCCGCCCCTGACGTATAGGGTCTGAAACTGGTCGGCCTCATCCAGGGGCTCGCCTGTGGCAGATATTATTTGAGCCTGCTCAAGGGGCTTTTGGAGCACGTTATCATCGTAGGACCAGGTAAATGAGCCCGAGAGATAGAAAGGCCTTCGCGCCTTCTTGGCTCCCCTCGCATTCAGGATCCCCTGCCGGGCATGCTGGGCAAGGGAGGTAGAGGGATCCAACTCAATGGATTTGGCGAACATCTCCTCCGCCTTATCAAAGGCCTCCGCCTCAAAGTGGGCCGCACCGATATTGTAATAGGCAAGCTGGAGCATCGCCGGCTCCAGGTCCTTTGCCTTGTTGAAGCTCTCTATGGCGAGATCATACTGCTTGAGACGCTGAAAGGCATAGCCTTTCTCAAGATAGATCCGGGGGTCTTTCGGATCGATTCCTTCAACAAGGGTGAGGGTGTCGATGGCCTTCTGATAGTGCTTTTGCCGTGCATAGACGGCTGCGATCTCGAAATATGCCTTCCGAAAGGAGACGGGTTCCTTTTCTACGATCTTCTCGAAGACCTCGAGTGCTTCCTCATCCCTTCCCATAGAGCTGTAGGTGAGGCCGAGGTAGTAATGGAACTCGAGGTTTCCCGGCTCTAACTCAATAGCTTTGTTAAGGGAATCAATAGCCTCTTGATGAGAGCCGCTCTCATAGGCCTCAACACCGTCCACGAATAGATGCATGGCGCTTTGTTGGGCTGAGGCGGTACCTGGGAGGAAAAAAAGTGAGAAAAGGGCTACAATAATGGCACGGTTTCTCATAGGTAGCTCCCGCTTGGTGGGGTTGGATTTTTAAAAGTGGTTTAAAAATACAATTAGAATCATTTCCCTGTCAACAGATAAAATCGCTTCGCGTTATTAAATGATAAATCGCTACGTCGTGAAGTTTATCCTGAGATAGCCGAAGGACTCCTCGCAATGACATGATTGCAACTGGACATCAGCAGGTAAAGCCGAGGAAAAGTCTGATCTGGCGGATCAAGGAACCCAGGCTTCCCTGCTTGAGACG
>Ga0315547_1001244_pt1 | contig 20829 bp, 17 predicted proteins | sample SalMarSW160240MG_2_FD_202542 | JGI IMG/M metagenome (GOLD analysis project Ga0315547, IMG submission 202542) | Salt marsh sediment microbial communities from the Plum Island Ecosystem LTER, Massachusetts, United States - Salt Marsh Sediment SW1601-240 ...
ATCAGAGCCAGAGCCACATGGGAGGAGGGAAAGGCCGCGCCGCCGAGATTCGTATTGTTGAACAGACCCTTCATCACTTTGGTAAAGAAGAATCCGCGGAAATTCGTATACCACATCTGATTCAGCTCTACGAAGTAGTACTTCGGCCCTTTGACCGGAAAGAATATGAACCAGACATACATGATGAAGAAGGAAACGGATATGATGAACAATGTCCGAATCGACTCCTCGTAACGCTTGCGGATGAAGAGGATCCATACCCCGGTTGCCACCAGGCCGTAGTAGAAGAAATAGGAGAAGAAAAACATCTCGTTGATAATCCGGTACTGCTGGAAATACCGGGGGAACTGGATCGCCGGTTGATATCCAAAGATGCGAAAATCGATGTTGGCGAAAATCCAGTCGAAAGAGGCTCCGTCGAACATCAGTTGAGACAGCCAGATGCTCTCGGTGAAGTAGATGATATAGATCGCCTGGATATAGCATAGACGGAAGAACTGAGCGACCAGATTCCGGGCCGGATTCGTCAAGCGGATGAACAGCAGCATCAGCGGGGTGAGGAGAAAAAAGACGATCCCCATGAACAGCTCTCGGTCGATGGCGGCGCCGAACAGCTTCATCTCGATCTTCCCGATGTTTAAGAGGGAACAGAGGCAGAAGATCAGATTCAGGAATACGGCGAACAGCTCTACCGGATAGATGACTTTCTTTGTGCGCTGCGCTGATGATTCCATAGTATGCAAGTGTTACAACAAATGATGTTCACGGTACCACCGTACCGTTTCTGCAACAGCTCCGTTTTCCTCTATTGAAGCAATCCCGAGAGCATTCTTCAGTTTGCTGTTGGAAAATACCCAGTACACGGTAGCCATCTCTGCAATCTTATCGGGATTCACAATCGATGCCCTCTGCGACATCCGCTGTTTGAGGCCGAGAATGGCTCGAGCCGGATAGGCGACCCATCGGGGCACTTGAATGTATCGATAATCGGGAGACAAGCCGAGCTGCTCTCGAACCAGAGTGAAGAACTGGGCTACTGTCCGTGGTGCGTCGTAGCAGTAGCAGTAGGTTTCCCGGTACAGTCTCTCGTTCTGCACTGCCTGCAAGAAAAAGAAGCCCGCATCCTGAGCAGACACATACGTATAGGGATCCTGCGGGCCGGAAAACAGGGCTATCACGCCACTCTTGGCAATCCGAAACATCTTCAACATCTCGTAATCATGAGGTCCGAATACGATGGGCAGGCGGACGATCGTCCAATTGAGTGAGGAAGAGCGGATCAGCTCTTCGGCTTTGAGTTTGCTCTTCCCGTAGTGAGATACCGGCGTGCAGGGATCCTCCTCGGTCTTCGGCCTGTCAGGAGACGAAGCGGGACCGTTGGCGGATGTAGAGGAGGCGAAGATGAGATGTTTGACCCCTTTCCCGTAGCGGGACAAGGCGCCGAGAAGCGTTGCCGTGCCGTCGACGTTGACCCGGTAATAGCCGCTGGGCGTCACCGATTTGGTGAGTCCGGCCAGGTGTAGAAAGACATCGATGTCCTCAAGCTTTCCCGAAAAACTTTCCTCGTTCCCGTAGTCGATCCGGCGGCATTCGATTTCGTATCGCTGAAGAAACGAAGTGTCCGACTCCCTGCGGGTAAAGGCAATGAGCTGGATTGATTCTTTTGCCTCCCGATGCCGGGCTTGCTGGGTGATTAGATTTTTACCGATCATGCCGGTCAGCCCGGACACTCCAACTCGTATCATTGTAAATCGACATTAAAATATCTATCCCGCTGTCGCTTGTCAATAATACCCTTGACTTTTGTAATCTCCCTTTCTATTCTCCTACCTAATTCAAAGCAGGGGAGGAGGTCATGGCGGGCAAGCACGTTCCCTTTACCAAGGACCAGATCGAAAGCATTATCGCAACCCACCCTACTCCATTTCACATCTATGATGAAAAGGCGATTCGGGAGAACGCCCGCAAATTGAAAGAGCTTTTCTCCTGGGCGCCGGGATTTCGCGAATACTTCGCCGTCAAGGCCACGCCGAATCCCTACATTCTGAAGATACTCAAAGAGGAAGGCTTCGGCACCGACTGCAGCTCCCTCCCGGAGCTGATTCTCTCTGAAAAAGTAGGCCTTCCCGGCCAGTACATCATGTTCACCTCAAATGACACCCCCTACCAGGAGTATCAAAAAACCAAGGAGCTGGGCGCAATCATCAATCTGGATGACATCAGTCACATCCCCTATCTGGAAAAACACGGCGGGTTGCCGAAACTTCTATGCTTTCGCTACAATCCCGGTCCGCTTCGCCAGGGAAACGCGATCATCGGGAAACCCGAGGAAGCCAAGTACGGATTCACCAAGGAGCAGCTCTTCCAGGGCTACCGCATGGTGAAGGAGAAGGGGGTCAAGCATTTCGGGCTGCATACCATGATCGCCTCCAACGAGTTGGACCCCTACTACTTTATCGATACCGCCAAGATGCTGTTCGAGTTGGTGGTTGAAATCAAGAAGACCCTGGACATCCGCATCGAGTTCATCAACATCGGCGGGGGAATCGGTATTCCCTACAAGCCGGATCAGAAGGCTGTCGACCTGAGCATTGTCTCCGACGGAATCCGTAAAGCCTACGAGTCCATGATCCGACCGGCGGGTTTGCACCCTCTCAACCTGTATATGGAAATGGGGCGGATGATTACCGGTCCCTACGGATACCTGGTTACCCGGGTGCGTCATATCAAGGAAACGTACAAGAAATATGTGGGCCTGGACGCCTCTATGGCCAATCTGATGCGCCCGGCCTTCTACGGCGCCTATCACCACATCACGGTCATGGGCAAACAGGATCAGAACCATGATCAGCTCTACGACGTGACCGGCTCCCTCTGCGAGAACAACGATAAGTTCGCCATCGACCGGAAGCTCCCGCCGGTAGAGGTGGGAGACATCCTGGTAATCCATGATTCAGGAGCTCATGGGCACGCCATGGGTTTCAACTACAACGGCAAACTTCGCTCTGCAGAACTGCTGCTCAAACCGGAGGGAAAAGTCGAGCAGATACGGCGAGCAGAAACCGTAGAGGACTACTTTCAAACCCTGGATTTCTCCCGGCTGTAGGATTTCAGCTTTCAGCCTCCACCGGTCTTCACCCGCACAGGAGACAGACGTGTTCGTATAAACTCGACCAGCCAACCGGCGTAGGTCTCCATCCAGGCAAAGAGCCGCATGAATCGGGGGATATAGATCACAGGTTCGGGACGTACCAGGAGCAGCCAGATCCGATTCGCCAGGACCTCGGGACGCACCTCGACGCCGTAGGTCCGGCGACGTCGGGTGAACACAGCGAGAACCCGGGACAGTTTCAGCAGATCCGTAGTGGCGATCCCCGCCTTCACTAGGCTGACCCGTACCGGGGACAGGCGCAACTCTCTGTTCAGGTGTTGAACGTACACCCTGAAGAACGACCGGACCCCTCGCAGCAATGCGGTCGGTCGAATCGGAAATAACTTCAAGGCCGATTCTAAGAAAATCACGTGCCCCCGGCCGCTCTTCTTCATATCTTCAAGCACCAGTTCGGTAAAGCGGATAACACCCAGAAGGTTTCTCTCGATGCGCTTCCACATCCCCGTGTTGTACGCATATCTTTTGCCATTGAACCAGACCAGATCCGCATGATTCACCAGCACATCGATCGGACCCCAGGAACGGCTGATTTCCCGATAAAACCGGAGCACCTCCGCACCCCTCGACATATCCGCAGCCACCACATCGACCTGACCGCCCTCTTCGCAAATCTGAAATGCCAAACTCTCCAGATGTTGTCCCGGTTTCTCTACCAGCAGCACTCGCATGCCTTCTTGGGCCAATTTCTTTGCCGCCGCCTCGCCAAAACTGGTAGCGGCGCAGGTGACAACGGCAAGATTTCCGAACATCGCCTCCCGCTGTTTCTGAAACCGGCGAACGCGGTAGTAGGGGGACCTGGCCAGCAAGGCAGCACGGACCAGGGGGCGAAAAACCCTCGCCAACACACGGCGCAATCCCAGCCTGGCGGAGAACTCCCGCATATAGTCATCCAGAGTGTATCGCTGGAAGTGCAGCAGCCGCTGGCTCTCCTCTGTGTCGATCCAATCGGTGCTGAAGGGTCGGTGACCGAAGGCTTGGTCGGGAAGCATGCCCACACCCACACCGTCGAGCACCTTCTCCACGATTTCCCGGTAGGTATACTGACAGCGTGTCCCGCCGCCTATATGCAGGATCTTGCCCCAGATCTCCGGGCCGGCCATCGCATTGGCCAAGGCCAAACCGACATCACGGTTATGGACATACTCCATCCGGTTGTCCAGGGGGATCTCGAACATTGCAGAATCGAGTTTCAAAGAAAACGGAAGAGCTGCGGCGAAGCGGAAGATCGACCACTCGAGACCGGAATTGCGCACCAGTCCTTCGCACTCCACCTTGTGCCGGGCATAGTTCTCCATCGGTTTAAGAGGATCTGTGACCCGGCGGGGCGGCTGCTGATCCTGGGTAATTCCATAGATATGCAGGGAGGAGGCAAAGATGATCTTGGCTGGATTCTCCAGGGCGACGATCGCCTGAAGCAGGTTCCGGGTACCGCCTACGTTCACTTCCCGAGCCCAGTCCGGTTGATCCTCGCAGTCTATTCCCGTGGCCGAGAGCTTCGGAATGACGAAGGCCAGATGAATCACCAGATCCATGCCCTGTACAGCAGTAGCCGTTGCCCTGGGATTTTTCAAGTCTCCCCAAAAAATCTCAGCCTGTCTCCCTAGTTTGGCCGCTTTCCTTTTATTTACACTGTTTGGGACATCGAAACAGCGCACCCGATGACCGCGGCTCAGTATTTCCTGAACCGTTCCTTCACCGATATTCCCGAACGCACCCGTGACCAGGACATTCATCCTGTCCCCTCCTTGATTATTCCTTTCAAAATCAGCGTAATTCCTTGAACACCCACATCGACCCACCGGCCCCCTTCCGGATCGAAGACCCCCTGCATCACCAGCCCCGCTCCGTAGGATACGATGATTTGGGCGGTCCGCTCGGGATCGACTTCCTTCATCGTCCCTTCTTCGATTCCGCGATGTATCAAATCTGTAAAAAACTTGCGGAAAAACTTGTAGGGGGCGATTGTCGCTTTCCAGGTTTCCGGGTCTCGGCCGGCCTTGGTTAGAAACTCGATGAACAGGGGCAGCTGGCCGGCGGCGGTCTGGAAGATCAATCCGGTCATCTTCGCCATCAGGAGCAGGGCACCGGGAACCGATGCTGCGGTGTCCCGAATCCGTTCCATTTCCCCGACAAAGCCGCGCATCCAGGTTTCGAACATCTCCACAAAGATGGCCTGCTTGCTGGGGAAGTGGTGATACAGGGCCCCCTTGCTTACACCCGCGGTGTTGCAGATTTCCGCCACTCCCGTGCTGTCGTAGCCGTAGCGGGCAAAACACTCTTCCGCTGCCTCGAGTATCCGGTTTCTTGTTTCCTCGCTCTTCTGTTTTTCTACCACCTTATGCCTGTACAAATCCTGGTTTTATCAGACCGACCGGTCGGTCTGATTTAATATACTTTGCTGCCGGACATAAATCAAGGGTTCAGTCACCATTTTTCAAAAAGAACAGCTTACCAGTGGTTATCTAGAAAATTAGAAGTAAAACGGATAATTTTACAGCTAACCGCAATGCAAAGACTTCCCTAAAAATCCGATTGGTGCATAATGACACACCCGCAAAACACCCAGATCAGCTTGACTTTACGGGGTATTTAAGCAAGTAATAAGCATACACTAATCCCACAAGAGAGGACGTAGCTATGAACACTACCCTTGGCGTCATCATTGGAAACCGTGGTTTCTTTCCCTCCAAACTGTGCGAAGAGGGCCGAAGTACCCTGCTGAAAGTACTCAAAGAGGAAGGCATCGATGCGGTCACACTGACCCCCGAAGACACCCCGTACGGCTCGGTGGAAACATATGCGCAAGCCAAGCAATGCGCAGAGCTTTTCAAGAAGCATCGGGAGAAGATCGACGGTATTCTGGTGAGCCTACCCAACTTCGGGGATGAGCGCGGTGTAGCCGACACGATCCGAATGGCCGGCCTGAACGTGCCCGTCTTGATCCAGGCCTTCCCCGACGACATGAAGCACATGACCATCGAACACCGCAGGGACAGCTTCTGCGGCAAGATGTCCGCCTGCAACAATCTCTGGCAGTACGGCATTCCCTACAGCCTGACAGCAACGCATACTGTCCGCCCGGAATCGAAGGAGTTCCGCCAAGATCTGGCCGATTTCGCCGCGACCTGTCGGGTTGTCAGGGGTTTGCGGGGCGCCCGCTTCGGTCAGGTAGGGGCCCGTCCCGCCGCCTTCCTGACGGTGCGTTACAGCGAAAAGATACTGGACAACTGCGGGATCAGCGTGGAGAGTCTGGACCTTTCCGATGCCTTCGGACGGGCGGAAAGACTCAAGAGCGGCGACGCCGAGGTGAAGGCCAAGCTCGAGGCCATCAAGGGATACGCCAAGACGCAGGGGATCCCGGCTCAGGCTCTGGACAAGATGGCTCGTTTTGCCGTTGTCATGGACCGTTTTATGGAGGAAAACGAGTTGGTCGGGACCGCGGTGCAGTGCTGGACATCGATGGAGGAGTACTTCGGCGTAGTGCCATGTACCGTTATGAGTATGCTTAGCAATACCCTGCAGCCCAGCGCCTGTGAAACCGATATCACCGGTCTGATCGGAATGTATGCCATGGTACTGGCTTCAGGAAGGCCGAGCGCGCTGTTGGACTGGAACAATAACTACGGGGATGATCCGGACAAGGGTGTGGTCTTTCACTGCAGCAACCTGCCTCAAGACATATTCGGCGGAGAGGCGGTAATGGGCTACCAGGAGATCATCGCCGGCAGCGTGGGCAAGGAAAACACCTACGGCACGATGGTTGGGAAGATCAAACCCACTCCCCTCACCTACTGCCGTGTATCCACCGACGACAACTACGGCACGATCCGGGCGTATCTGGGGGAAGGTCGCATCACCGAAGACCAGGTCGAAACCTTTGGCGGCTACGGGGTCATCCAGATTCCGGATTTCCAGAAGCTCCTGCGCTTCATCTGCGAGAATGGATTCGAGCACCACGTGGCGGTCAACCCAACCCCGGTGGCGGATGCGGTCTGCGAGGCGATGGACAAGTACCTCGAGTGGGAAGTGTACTATCATCAGGGATGAGAGGAAGGCGATAACATGGCGTACATCCTTGGTTTAGATTTCGGAACAGATTCGGTTCGGGCAGTGGTTGTGAATGCCCAAAGCGGCAAGGAAGAGGCCAACCAGGTAGCCTACTACAAACGCTGGAGGAAGGGCCGGTACTGTGATCCGGCCAAAAATCAGTTCCGGCAGCACCCCCAAGACTACATCGAATCCATGGAAGAGGCAGTCAAAGGAGCACTGGCTCAGCTTTCCGCCGGCGCGGGGAAGGAGGTGGCCGGTATCGGCATCGACACAACCGGCTCTACCCCCTGTGCCGTGGACAAGGAAGGCACTCCGTTGGCTCTTAAGCCTGAGTTCCAAGACAATCCCAACACCATGTTCGTCCTGTGGAAAGATCACACGTCGGTCAAAGAAGCGGAACAGATCAACGACCTGGCCCGCAGCTGGGGCGGTGTGGATTACACGAAGTACGAGGGAGGCATCTACTCCTCAGAATGGTTCTGGGCCAAGATCCTCCACGTGTTGCGGGAAGATCCCCGGGTGGCGGCGGAAGCCTACTCCTGGGTCGAGCATGCCGACTGGATGCCCGCCCTGTTGACGGGGAATACGGACCCGCTGAAGCTGAAGCGCAGCCGCTGCGCCGCCGGGCACAAGGCGATGTGGCATCCCGAGTGGGATGGGTTGCCTTCCGAAGAGTTCCTGGTCAAGCTCGATCCTCTGCTGAAAGGCTTGCGGGACCGGCTGTATCACGACACCTATACCTCGGATGTGAAAGCCGGGGAATTAACCGAGGAGTGGGCTCGCCGCTTGGGGATACCTGCGGGAATCGCTGTCGCCGTCGGGGCTTTCGATGCCCATATCGGCGCCGTGGGAGGAGGAATCGGCCCGGCTACCCTCACCAAGATCATGGGAACCTCAACCTGCGACATGATCGTGGCACCGGAAGGTGAGGTGGGCGGCAAACAAGTCGCCGGGATCTGCGGCCAGGTGGATGGATCGATCGTACCCGGAATGATCGGATTGGAAGCCGGCCAGTCCGCCTTCGGCGACGTATATGCCTGGCTGGTCAACCTGCTGTACTGGCCGCTCCAGTATGCCGAGTCCACTCCGGAGGATCCCGAGCAGAAGGAAAAACTGCGTCAGGATATCAAGGACAAACTTCTCCAGAACCTTACCGAAGAGGCGGCCCGGATTCCTCCCGGACAGTCGGGGCTCCTCGCCCTGGATTGGCTCAACGGCCGCCGCACACCTGATGCGGATCAGAGCTTGAAAGGTGCAATCATCGGATTGAGTCTGGGAACCGACGCTCCGAGGATCTTTCGTGCTCTGGTGGAAGCAACAGCCTATGGCTCCCGAGCGATCGTCGAGCGCTTCCGAGACGAGGGAGTAGCCATCAAGGAGGTCGTGGCCCTGGGAGGAATTGCCCAAAAATCCTCCTTCGTCATGCAGGTCACGGCGGATGTGCTGAACATGCCCATCAAGGTGGCAACGTCGGAACAGACCTGTGCTCTCGGTGCAGCCATGTTCGCCGCAGTTGCCGCCGGAATCTATGATTCCGTAGCCGCCGCTCAAGGCAAGATGGGCAGCGGCTTCAGCAGGACCTACACACCAAATGATGCGAATGCGAAGGTGTACTACGGGCTCTACAAGAAGTATCTGCAGCTGGGCCAGACCCTCGAGCAGCAGCTTCGGGAGCTATGAGATCGATGGATCGCGCTGCCATTAAACACCTGCAGGAAGAGGTGTACAGAGCCAACCTGGAGCTCAAGGAGAGCGGCCTAGTGCTGGCCACATTCGGTAATGTCTCCGGAATCGACAGGGCCGGCGGGATCGTTGCCATCAAACCGAGCGGACTGCCTTACGAAGAATTGTCTCCCGACAAAATGGTGCTGGTAGATCTGGAGTACAACGTGGTCGAGGGGGAGCTAAATCCATCCTCGGATACGAAAACCCATGTGATGCTGTACAAGGCATTCGACGAGATCGGCGGAGTCGTGCATACCCATTCAAAGTACGCCACGGCCTGGGCACAGGCGAAGAAACCCCTCCCCTGCTTCGGGACCACCCATGCCGATATCTTTTACGGCCCGGTTCCCTGCACTTCAGTCATGCGGGACGATCAGATCCATCGGGATTACGAGGAGGAGACGGCCGTCCAAATCCTGGAAACCTTTGAACGCTTCGACTACCGACAGATACCGGGGGTTCTCGTCGCCGGCCACGGCCCATTCACCTGGGGGCAAACACCGGCGAAGGCTGTGTACCACGGTTTGATGCTTGAATACATCGCAGAAATGAATATCATATCCCTATCCCTCGATCCCAGTTTGAGAGAAATCAAGCAGACACTGCTGGATAAACACTTCTTACGCAAACATGGTGAAAACGCCTACTACGGACAACCGGAAAAGGATAAAGGATGATCTATAAACCGTACGGTAAAACAGGAAAACAATGCTCGGCCCTTGGATTCGGTGGAATGCGCTTTAAAAGCATCGACGACCAGGACGCCTGTGTGGAGATGATGATAGAAGCCGCCAAGGGAGGGGTGAACTACTTCGACACCGCTCCCTCCTACTTTGGGGTCAAGAGCGAGACCGTCTTTGGGGCCGGATTCAAAGAGCTGCGCAAGCTGAACCTGCCATTCTACTGCGCCACCAAGACCTTCGCCTCGACAGAGACGGCGATCCGGAAAGAAATCGAGGCCCAGCTGAAGCGTCTCGGACTCGATTCGATCGATTTCTACCACGTGTGGTGCATCATCGACTTGAATACATGGGAGGAACGCAAGAAAAACGGGGTGGTCACAACGTTTCGAAAGCTGAAAGAAGAAGGGCTGATCAAGCACATCTGCGTTTCCAGTCATCTGATCGGAGACCAGATCAAGGAACTTCTCAAAGAGGAGGTGTTCGAAGGCGTTCTGTTCGGTTATTCGGCGTACAACTTCTCGATCCGGGAGAAGGCGTTTGAAACAATCAGCCGGCGGAATCTGGGCTGCGTGGTCATGAATCCCCTGGGCGGAGGAATCATCCCCGAGAATCCGGAGATCTTCGACTTCATCAAAACCCACGAGGATCAGAGCGTGGTGGAGGCAGCCCTGCACTTCCTGTTCTCCCACCAACGGATTACCACCGCTTTGGTCGGCTTCGGCAACCTCGAGGAGGTGAAACAAGCCCTGCACGCGGTGCAGACATACACCGGTGTCGATGAATCACACATCAGCAAGATCAGAGATTCCTTCAAAGAGGCCTTCCTCGATCTTTGCACCGGCTGCCAGTACTGCGATCACTGTCCGGAAAAAATACCGGTTCCGAAGCTGATGGACGCCTACAACCACTTTAAGCTCCACGGGAAAATAGATTCAGCTCTGGATCGCCTGAAATGGCACTGGAACATACCACCCAGCGAGGCGGCCAGGTGCACCGAGTGCGGGCAGTGCGAAGAAGCCTGCACCCAGCACCTTCCGATTATCAAGCGGCTCAAAGAAATCGCCGCTATGGCTCCCACAAAGTAAATACGAAGGAGAACATTTATGAAGTACCGAGATTTAGGAAAAACCGGGATGAAGATCTCCGAGGTGAGCTTCGGCTCCTGGGCGATCGGTGCCGATTGGGGCACGGTGGATGACAAGGACTCACTGGCCGCCCTGCACAAGGCGGTGGATCTGGGGATCAATTTCATCGATACGGCGGATGTCTACGGCATGGGCCACAGCGAACAGCTGATCGCTCAAATGCGAAAAGAACGTTCGGAGCAGCTCTACGTGGCGACCAAGGCAGGGCGTAAATTAGATCCTCATGTGGCGGAAAAGTACACTCCCAAAAATATCCGGGGTTTCATCCAAGAAAGCCTGAAAAACCTCAAGGTCGACGCCTTGGACCTACTCCAGCTGCACTGCCCGCCTCGAGAGGTGTACTACACGCCCGAACTTTTCGATGCCCTCGATGGTATGGTCAAGGAAGGATTGATCAAAAACTATGGTGTGAGTGTCGAGAAGATGGAGGAAGCGTTAAAAGCGATCGAATTCCCCGGCGTCAAGACGGTGCAGATCATCTTCAACATGTTCCGCCAGCGACCCGCAGAACTGTTCTTCCGCGAGGCCAAAGCGCGAAAGATCGGCGTCATCGTGCGCGTGCCTCTGGCTAGCGGGCTTCTAACCGGAAAGATGACAAGGGAAACGAGTTTCGAAAAGGACGATCACCGCAACTACAATCGGGAAGGGCAAGCTTTCGACAGAGGGGAAACTTTCGCCGGCGTGGATTATGAAAAGGGGCTCCAAGCAGTAGAAGAGCTGAAACGTATCAAGCCCAAGGATTTTACCATGGCTCAATTCGCCCTGAAATGGATCCTCATGCACGATGCCGTATCCTGCACGATTCCCGGGGCAAAGCGGCCCTCCCAGGTGGAGGACAACTGCCGAGCCTCCGACTTGCCCGATCTGTCCAAACAGGTGCTGGACGGGGTGCGGGAGATCTACGAGAAATACGTGAAAGCCGACGTTCACTACCGCTGGTAGGGCACGCACGGCGGAGCCTCGCGCGGCCGGGCATTTCTGTCTAAAAACCGCTTAAAATAAGACGACTCATCCGATAGTATTAATGAGATCTCCGATTGAAATTTGCATATTTGGAGATACATTAGTATACAGCGGGTAAAACAGATGAAAAAACTACCGTATTTACTGTTAGTGCTGGTCCTCTTCGCCTCCTGCGCTTCGATCCAGCGTTCCAAGGATGAGGGAAATATCGAACGGGTCTCGGAGCTTATCAACACGGGTCAAGCGGACAAGCTCTTCGCCATGACCGAGCTCCCCTTCCTCCTCGACCAGGAAATCGTACTCTTGGGCAAGGATGTACAGACCTTTTGGAGCACGATCATCGAAGTCGGATTCAAAGTCGAGGAACCGGTGCTGGAGCGGGGCGTGAAGATAGGCCCTGACAGCTACAAGGAGTTCTACGATTCCATGGAGGTTCGAACCTTTTTCAACAAGTACTTGAAGAAGCAATCCCGCCTCCTGGAGTTGAAAACCAACACGGGCCGGCGAATTCTGCTTCTGTTAACGGATACCTTGTTCACCCGTACCATTCACGGCTTCAAAGGACCGTACTAACATGAAAAAAATAATTTTTATTGCGATTCTGTTGGTTGCCGTTCTCCTTTCCGGATTTGCCGTTCCCAACGACGTGATCTACTCCGAAGGAGATGCCACGGTCAAGTACCAGGAAGGCTATGCAGATGATGTTTTCATCGGTGATGTCTACGACACCGGTGATACCGTCACCACGGGATTCGACGGCTTCGTCGAGCTGGACCAGGCGGGGCTGGTGCTCAAGATCAACCCGGATACGGTGTTCACCCTTCAGGAGAAGGAGGAGCAAGGCAAAAAGACCGGTGTGTTCTCCCTTGCTCTGGGATCAATCAAGTTCCGCTACGACCGCATCACCGGCAAGGAGCCGATGATCCAGACTCCCAGCTGTGTCGCCGGTGTCCGTGGAACGGAGTTTTCCGTATACGCCGGTGCCGACGGTTCCGCCCTGATCGTGGTGGACTCCGGCCTTGTAGAGGTGGAGTCCGAGGGCAAGGCGGTACAGCTTACCGCCGCAGAGGGCGTGGAAGTCCAACTTGGAGAACCACCAGGGGAGAAGTTCAGAGTACCTGAAGAAAAAATCGATTATCGAAGTTGGAATGAAGATAAACTATCAAAGCTTCTAGGGGATCCTTTAGTATCTATCAACAAAATCACCCAAAGACTGGAATACTATATAGACAATGTAAATAAATATAAGGCATTACACACAGAATACAGTGAAAGATTGGCTGATGAACGTAAAAACCTTCCCGCACGAGCAGAAAAAGAAGGGAAAGAGGCAGCGCGGAAATACAGCCAGGAAGTGATTGATCCCTTAAGCATTCAGACATTCAATTTGTTCCTTAATGTCCGGTATTATTCGCTCGCCGCTCTATCACTTAGGAGATATGTTGGGGGCAGATTGTATTCTTTTTTAAAAGCTGCAAATATCACTGATACAGCCAACCAAACATACGGGGATTATTTACTGTTACATAAGAAGCTTCTCAATATTTTCGAATCTTCGATAGCCCCATATTTGGTAGATGCGGATATATAGATGATCTGGAGGTAACTATGAGCAAAAGATATCTGATTTTATTCCTATTGATTACTGCAATTCCTGTCATCATTTTTGTAGGGTGTGATCTATCTGGAGCTACTATCGAGGGACGTATCGATAGCTTTCTAAATAATATAAATAACGACAGATCAAACACTTATTTGAATTTCCACTCCGTCAAGACAGAACTATATGACAATTTGAAGTTGTCAGATTGGCAATCTCTTTTTCCAATTGAAAATATTGACTACTACATACTCAGCCTGAATACATCAAATTCTAACAATGTTATCGGAGTAATTCATTGTGCTGATACCATAGAGTGGCCCAAAGATGTAATTTTCGTGATGGCGAAAGATGGTTTCACTTGGTATATAGATGACATGTACCTTGGCACAGATCCAAGTCCAGTTATTTATTAAAGGAGACTACTATAGTTGGCTAGCCTAAAAGCCATGAAAATCCCTCTTTTTATACTATTCTTCGTCATTTCTGTAGCAGGCTGCAGTCCGTTCGGGACGTCGAAACGGGAGCGGGTGCTGCGCTTCGAAGCAGACCTGAACGGCTCGCGGGAGTATGTGTACCAGAACTTTCTCGAGGCTGAAACCGTGGATTTCGCGACGATCCGCGACAGCGATACCGCTTACACCTGGGATGACTGGTTTCCCCCGGATTTCCCGGGCGCCGGCACCTACACGATTACCCTCGATTCTGTATTCGGGAATCCTCTCGAAGGCACCGTAGACGGACCGGATGTTTTCGGCGGTCCTCAACCGATCGAGTTCTATTTTGCCCGTTCGGGGGTCTACTGGTACCTGGAGGGCTTGAACCTCGACGGCGGAGTCAAAGAAGTCGACTAAACCAACACAACAGAAAAAGTTTTTGATTAAATCCTAAATAATCTGTACTTTAAACGGGTGCTCAAAGAGTTTAGGACCCTCATTCCATATATAAGAAAGCGAATTCCCCAATACCTGGCCGGGTTGTTCTTTCTACTGATAACCAACGGGGGCCAGCTCTACCTTCCCCAGCTTCTGCGCCGGGCCATCGACACGATAGCCTCGGGGTCTTTTACGCTCAACGACATGCTGCCGATCGTGCTGTTGATGATGGGGATTGCCGTGCTGATCGCAATAGGCCGCTACTTCTGGCGCTACTTTCTAGGCGGTGCATCACGACGCATCGAGGCGGAGCTGCGGGAGCGACTGTTTGTCCACCTCCAGGCCCTCTCCTCGACCTTCTACGGTAAGGTCAAGACCGGGGATCTGATGGCCCGGATGACCAATGACATGCGAGCGGTCCGACAGGCTTCGGGATTCGCCCTGGTCTCCTTTGTCGACGGGTTTTTCATGACCATCGCGATTCTGATTATCATGTTGAGCAGAAATCCACGCCTGACCCTGTTGGCGATCTCGCCGTTGCCGGTCATTACGATCGGAGTGATCTTTTTCGGCCGCCTTATCGGGGAGCAGTTCCGCCTGGTTCAGGAGGGATTTTCTACGCTGAGTGATATGACCCAGGAATCCTTAACCGGGATACGGGTCCTGAAGACCTTCGTCAAAGAATCGACCTTTGGAAAGCGATTCCTGGAAAAAAACGTAGATTATTCAAACCGCAACATGGTCCTGATTCGAACCTGGGGGGTACTATTCCCGGCGGTGGGTTTACTGGCCGGGATCACATCCCTGATTATGATCCTGCTCGGCGGCAGAGCGGTCATCGAAGGAACCTTGTCTCCAGGGGAGTTCACGGCTTTCCTCGCCTACCTCCAGATGCTCATCTGGCCCATGTTGGGGGCGGGATTTACGATCAATCTAATTCAACGGGCCGGTGCTTCCCTCGGACGAATCAACAGGATCCTGGAGGAGGAGCCGGATATCCAGAGTCCTCCGGCCGAGCAGGCGGTGCGAAAACCGACACGGGGTGAAATCAGCATACGAAATCTGAGCTATTCCTATCCCGGGACGGAAAAGGAAGTCCTGAAAGATTTCAGCATCGACATCCCGCCGGGCAGCATTCTCGGGATTCTGGGCAAGACCGGATCCGGGAAGAGCACCTTGGTGCAGCTTCTCCCGCGGATTCTCGATCCACCCCCCGGAACGGTGTTTGTGGATGACCTGGATGTCCGTTCCTACGACCTGACTGTCCTGCGCAACCTCGTCAGCACGGTACCCCAGGAAACCTTCCTATTCTCAACCAGTATCAGAGACAACATCGCCTTCGGCAGCCGCAATCGTGATGATGAATTGGTCCGGGAGGTAGCGGCGATATCCACAATAGAGCGGGATTTCAGCACCTTTCCTGACGGATCGGAAACCGTCGTGGGGGAGCGGGGGATAACGCTGTCCGGAGGGCAGAAACAGCGGGTCGCCATCTCCCGCGCCCTGGCCAGCGACGCCGCGATCTACATCTTCGACGACTCCCTGTCTTCCGTGGATACGGAAACCGAGGATGCGATCCTCAGGGATCTGCTGCCCTTTCTGAAGGGAAAAACGCTGATCGTCATTTCCCACCGGATCTCCACGCTGAAAACGGCGGCTCGGATCGTGGTGTTGGAGGACGGGCGGATCGCCCAGCTCGGCACTCACGCAGAGCTCCTGGGGCAGAAGGGTTTCTACGCCGACATCTACCGCCTGCAGCAACTGGAAGAGGCCCTTCGAAGAAAATGAGCGACTATTTCGAACCGGAAGACATCCTAAAAAGCTACGATGCCGGCATCATGAAACGGCTCCTTCTCTACATGAAGCCGTATCTGCTCGTTTTTGTTTTTTCGCTTCTCGCTCTCGCTCTGGCCACGGTAGGTGAATTGTTCGTTCCGCTTCTGCTGCAACGGGCAACGGATAACCACATCCTGCCGTACTATCGGGGGATCCGCATCAACGAGATATCTCCCGACATCCGCGAGCAGCTCGAGCCTGTGGTGGAGACCCGACTGGCGGGGCAGCTGTACTTCCTGCCTTCCTCCAAGCTCGTCGAACTGAGTGCGCAGCAGAAGCGCGAGCTAAGAGAACAGGGATCCCTGCTGGAGGAGAACTTCTTCATTCTGAAAGGGTACGGGGAAAAACCCGAAGCCCGGCAAGTGGTCGCGGATCATCCCGAACTGTTCCATACGGGGACAAGCATCGCCGCCATAACCGAAAAGGACCTTCGTTCTCTGTCCAGAGAGGAGATCCGGATCGTTCGTCTGGACAATCTCGACGGACTCGGCTCCCTCGTTCGCGTCCTGTTCGTGATTCTTCTCGGAGTGTTCATCTTTACCTTTCTCCAGGTGTATCTGCAGGCCTACGTGGGCCAGATGATCATGAAGGACGCCCGCACCCAACTGTTTGATCACACCCTGCGCCTGTCTCTGAAATTCATCGACAAAAATCCAATCGGCCGTTTGGTTTCACGAATCACCAACGATGTGGAAACAATCAACGAGTTGTTCACTACGGTCCTGCCGGCTTTACTGAGCGACTTCAGCATGATGATCGGGGTCACGATCGCCCTGTTCCTGCTCAGCCCGCGTCTTGGGGCAGTGATGCTGTTGACCCTACCGCCGGTGTTCGTGGTTACGGCGATCTTCCGTACGAAGGCGAGGAACGCCTTCCGGGCGGTACGCCAGGCCGTATCCCGGCTCAATGCCTTCATCGCCGAACATATATCGGGGATGCGGATCGTCCAGCTTTTCGTTCAGGAACAGCGGAGTCACCGGGAATTCCGGGAGCGAAACGAGGGCCTGCTCAAATCGAATCTCGGAGAGATGTTCGTGTTCGCCACCTTCCGCCCGATCGTCGATCTCCTGGCCAGCGTTTCCACGGCTGTGATTCTCTTTTTCGGAGCCTCCTTCCTCCTCAAAGACTTGATCTCTCTTGGCATACTGATCGCTTTTTTCAATCTGATCCGCATGTTCTACCAGCCCGTAATGGACCTTTCAGAAAAGTACAACATTCTCCAATCCGCCATGGCTGGGGCAGAACGGGTATTTAACCTTCTGGACAGCAAGGAGAAGATAGAACAGCCCGATTCGGCGCAAAACCTATCATCGGTAAAGGGCGCGATAGAGTTCGACAAGGTCACCTTCTGGTACAAAGAGGGGGAGCCTGTTCTGAAAGATCTATCCTTTACCGTCAATCCAGGAGAGACCGTAGCTATTGTCGGTTACACGGGTGCGGGGAAAACAACCATCACCTCGCTGCTGACCCGACTGTGGGATATCCAGAGCGGTGCGATTCGACTGGACCAAGTGGATATCCGAAGTGTGCCCACGGATGCGCTTCGGCGGCGCGTACAGTCCGTGCTTCAAGACGTGTTTCTGTTCTCCGACACCATCGCCGAGAACATCCGCTTGGGCAGCGATATCTCCGATGAGACCATCAAGCGGGTAACCAAGCTGGTACGGGCGGATACGTTCATCGACGGCTTCCCCGACAGATTGAATACGAAGCTCCACGAACGAGGAAGCAATCTTTCCATGGGGCAACGACAGCTGCTCTCCTTCGCCCGGGTGTTGGCTCACGATCCCGATGTTCTGATTCTAGATGAAGCCACGGGGAATATCGATACGGAGACGGAGAAACTGATTCAGGAAGCTCTTGTCGAGCTGCTGCGGGATAGGACCTCCCTGGTTATTGCCCACCGCCTGTCTACGATCCGCCACGCCGATCGCATCATCGTCCTCCATAAAGGGCAGCTCTTCGAGTCGGGAACGCACGACGAGCTGATAGCCAAGCAGGGGATGTACTACAACCTCTACCAGATGCAGTACCTGGACCGGGAAGCCGCCGAAACCGCTTAGGGGCGGCAGCCCCAGGCGGACCTCAAAGCTCCAGTCTCAAACCGTCATAAGCCAGGTGAACCTCGAGGGAACTACAGTAGGGACTGTCGGGATCCGAGAAATCCTTCTCCACCTCTTCATGAAGAACGTCGTGGCAAATATGGGTAAAATAGCTCCGTTTGGGCTCCAGCTCTGAAACGACCGCAAGAGCTTGGGATATGTTGAAATGGGTGGGATGTTTGGTATGGCGGAGAGCGCCAAGAATGAGGACATCCAGACCGTTCAGCTTTTGCAGCGTTGCGTTGGGGATCATAGACACATCACTCAGGTAGGCACAGTTTCCAAACTTGTATCCCAGGATCTCCATGGATCCATGATACACAGGCAGCGGCTCGATCAGGACTCCTTCCAGGAGGAATCGGCCGTTCACGGTCACAAGATCGATGTCTGCGATGCCGCCGCCTTTCTGCAGGTTCGGATCGAAAAGATAGTGGTAGATATAGGTCCTCAGGTAGGTCAGATGATCCTGCCGTCCGAAAACCGGAATCGGTTCTCTGCGCCGTGAGGTGAACACCCGCAGGTCGTCAATACCCGCGATATGATCGAAATGGGTGTGGGTCAGAAGAACATGGTCCACCCGGTCGAGCCGGTGTTTGACGGCCTGCTGGTGAAAATCCCTGCCGCAGTCAATGAGGATGTTTTTTCCCCCCACGGAAATCAGAACGGAGGCGTTCGTGCGTACATCCCGCGGGTCCGCCGATGTGCAGGTTGGACAGGAACAGGCAATCATCGGCACCCCGTGGCTGGTACCCGTTCCTAGAAATGTAAGAGTCATTCAGCCCGCAGATGAATAGTATTCATCGGCCTTTCTCTTCTCCTAAGTCGTCAAAAGGGTTGGCTGCCGCGTCTACGGATGTAGATCTGGTCTACCGCCGCTCGATCGGACAGCGACAGCAGATACAGAACTGTATGGGCGATGTCCTCGGGCTGCAGGAGGATCTTCGGGTCCAGGTCGGGACGGGCCTCGGCGATCATCTTTGTATCGACTCCCCCGGGAAGAACCGCGGAAACCCGAATTCCATGCTCCTGAGCCTCCACAGCCAGAGACTTGGTCAGACCCATAACCGCGTGCTTGCTGGCGGTGTAGGCCGCCTGGTTCGGATAACCTTTGAAACCGACCACGCTGGAAATATTGATGATGTACCCCTTCCGTTTCGGGATCATGAGCCGCATCGCCTGTTGACAGCAAAGAAACGTTGCTTTGGTGTTCACCCGCATCACCCTGTCAAAATCCGAAGAGGAAAACTCCGCAAGCGGCCCAAAGACACCAACTCCGGCATTGTTCACCAGGATATCGAGTCCTCCCGTCCGATCGCTGATTCTCTGAAACAGGAGCCGAATATCCTCTTCATTTGATAAATCCGTGGGGACCGGAACAGCTGTACCGCCATCCTGCTGTATCTCCCGAGCTGCAGACTCCAGTTGGTCGGTTGTCCGGGCTGCCAGAAAGACCCGTGCCCCTGCGGAGGCGAGGGCTGAGCCGATTGCCCGGCCGATGCCCCGGCCCGCTCCCGTCACCAGGGCACTCTGTCCGCTTAGGTCGACGTTCATAGGCTGCATCAGCAGAAGGCCTGATAAATGGCCTGCACCGCATTTTCGAAGTCGGCGGTCTCCACACCAACGATGATATTAATTTCCGAAGAACCCTGATCGATGATGCGAATGTTGATTCCTGCGTTCGCCAGGGCAGTAAAAAGCCTGGCTGCAATGCCGGGATGATAGGCCATCCCCTCCCCCACGGTGGCTATCAAGGCGAAGCCGCTCGAGATATCCACCCTGTCCGGCCCCAGCTGCTTCTGGATGTCTTCCAGAACCCTTTGGGTCTTTCCCTTCAGCTGGCCGTCACTCACAATGATCGACATGGTGTCGATCCCGGAAGGGGCGTGCTCGAAGCTGATCCCGTGGGCTTCAAGGATACTGAACAGTCTTCTACCAAAACCCACCTGCTTGTTCATAAGCAGCTTCTCGACGAAAATGATTGAAAAACCGGTCTTGCCGGCGATTCCCACAACAACCCTGTCCTTGGTATCCCGCTCGGCGACGATCATCGTTCCGGGATCTTTCGGGTAGTGGGTGTTTCGAATGTTGATCGGGATCTTTTCCCGGGAAACCGGGAAAATGGCTTCCTCGTGAAACACATTTGCGCCCATATAGGCCAGCTCGCGGATCTCCCGGTAGGTCACGGTCCGCATCGGTTTGGGATTAACCACGATATTGGGATCGCTCATGAGAAATCCGGATACATCGGTCCAATTCTCGTAGGCCGAGGCCTGCACAGCCCGGGCCACGATAGCCCCTGTGATATCCGATCCCCCGCGGGAAAAGGTCTTGACCTCCCCCTCCGGGGTCGATCCGTAGAATCCGGGGATCACGTAGATGCCGTCTGCACTGAGGGCAGAGGACAGGTTCTTGTAGCTTCGCTCCTCGACCAGGCCCTCACCATTGATCGTGATGTGATCTGCAGCCTCGATGAATGTGCCCTGGAAGAAGGCGGCAACAATCTGGGCACATAAAAACTCGCCTCGGGAGGCAACAAAATCCTGGGATGCCCCGGCTCTGATCTGCTCGTCCAGATCGGCAAGCAACTTTGATATGTCCAGGCTGACTTCAAGGTCTCCGGAAATCTCGATATAGCGCTCCCGAATCAGATGAAAGGGTTCGTCGATGTCGAGGCCCTG